>JACCDN010585531.1_pt1 | contig 204769 bp, 199 predicted proteins | sample 7441691 | NCBI WGS metagenome assembly JACCDN01 (sample SAMN15323439, study PRJNA562643) | freshwater metagenome | isolation source: river surface water | place: USA:Blue River Watershed | collected 2017-08-16 | reverse complement strand
CATCCTCGCGCAGCGAGGATCCAGCCGTTAACAGATCTCAATCAAAAGCTGGATCCCCGCTGCGCGAGGATGACGACTCCCTCTTACATTCAAATCTGACAACTAAACCAACATAACCCTCTACTCTCTAAGCCTGCCAAAAAACTATTTTCACTTTTATTCAAATTTCTGAATCCAAAACCTCAGTTGATCCGTTTGTGATGTGCAAGTTAAACGAACCCTCGCGTAACTCACGCGACCCATTGCACCATTCACAAAGGATCTACCCATGAAAATTAAATACCTATCGGCCGTTATAACAACTCTATGTGCCAGTCTCCTTACCAGCCATTCCATGGCATCCAGCCACCGCGAAGCACCGAATATCACGCGCAGCCCTGCGGTGGATTCTTCCGACTTTTACGCGTTTAACAGCTACGAAGCTGGGCGCGGCAACTATGTAACCTTGGTCGCCAACTATGTTCCGCTGCAAGACGCTTACGGCGGCCCCAACTATTTTGCGATGGACCCGAACGCGCTTTACAGCATCCACGTCGATAACAATGGCGATGCGATGGAAGACCTGACGTTCGATTTCCGCTTTAGCCAAATGTTGGCAGGCGGTGATGGTGTGAAACTAATGGTTGGCACAGCAGGCGCCACCAAATCAGTCGCCGTGCCACTGAAAAATGTCGGTGGTGTCAGTGCTGGCAATGAAGCCAATGTAAACTTTAGCGAGTCTTATACCTTGCAAGTCGTATCAGGCAATCGCCGTACGGGTACGCGTTCTGATATTAAAAATGCTACAACCGGCAGCAGCTCCTTTGCCAAACCGCTGGATTTTGTCGGTACTAAAACCTTCGGCTCTACCGCTAACTACAAGGCCTACGCCAACACATTTATCCACGACATTACGATTCCGGGTTGTTCAACCACCGGTAAGGTTTTCGTTGGTCAACGCAAAGATCCCTTTGTGGTTAACCTCGGTAAAACCTTCGACCTCGTCAATTATGTTCCGGTAGAAGGCGATAGCGCGCCCGGTGCTGGCGATGGCAAAGGGTTCCCCGGCGGCATTACCCAAAGCATGAACAATGATGAATTGCGTTTTAAAAACGTGACTGAAATTGCGTTGGAAATTCCCAAGGCCTGTTTGACTGGCAGCGGTAACGGCGTAATTGGTACTTGGACAACCGCAAGCTTGCCGCAAGCACGCATTCTCAACCCTAATGCTGCGTTCAATAAAACTGAAGTCAACGGCGGTGCATGGACTCAAGTGTCGCGTTTGGGTAATCCGCTCGTGAATGAATTAGTGATTGGTTTGAAAGACAAAGATAAATTCTCAACATCCGAGCCGAAAGATGACGGGCAATTTATCGATTACGTAACGCATCCATCCTTACCGGAATTGCTCAACATTCTGTTTAAAGATGCGGTGAATACCACGCTCGGCGCAAACCTGAAAACCCTCGCTCCCACCAACTTCCCACGTAACGATTTGGTCAACGCATTCCTTACCGGTTTCCCCGGTGTAAACCAGTTAGCAAAAGTGACCGGATCGGAAATGTTGCGTTTGAACACAGGCATTGCAGCAACATCGGCAGATAAACAATCCGCATTCGGTGTGGCAGGAAATGACTTGGCAGGTTTCCCCAATGGCCGTCGCCCAGGTGATGACGTTGTGGATATTGCGTTGCGTGTTGTGATGGGTCGTCTGTGTTATCCAATTCCTGTAGCCGGTGTGGATACAGATTTAGGTTTGTGTAAACCCGCCGATGCCAGCGTAGGTAACGTGGCATTTACGGACGGCGCTCCCGTTAATGCCAGCATGACATCCACCAGCTTCCCATACCTGGCCGATCCACTGCCAGGCTCAAAATAAGGAGCTGACAATGAAATATTTAAACGTAATTTTGCCCCTTGGTCTTGCCGCCGCACTGCTAAGCAGTTGTGGCGGTAGCGACCACAAAAAACCGCCAAAAGAAAATATGGCGCCCACCGCAACTGCATCAACATTTACAGCGCAGGCCGACACAACTTACACCGGCAAGTTGATGGGTTCAGATGCAGAAATGGACAAGCTCACCTTTACGGTGGCGGTTGCACCGACCAAAGGAACACTCAAACTCGAAAGCGATGGGAGCTTCACGTACATACCCAGCGCGGAGTTCACCGGCAGCGATAAATTTTCGTTCGCTGTTTCTGATGGCAACAGCCTATCGGCTCCAGCAGACGTAACCATCACCGTCGATTTGCAGCAAGTGACATTTAGCGAATATAGCCGCAAAGCCTTCAAACAGGCAGCGAGTGATAAACCACTACCGCTCAACAGTCGCAACATCACCCAAGATGTTACTGCTGCAAACGCTTACGACGATTTGTTAAAACCTTAACCACTAAAAAGCTTACCTCGCCATGGAAGGTGGGGGTTTTAAAAAAGCATGGTGGGGATTTTACAAAATATTACAAACAATTTTCACGAACATTCATTGCTGAACTTTTATTGCTCAACTTTTAATGCTGAATTTCCAGCGGGCTTTGTATCAGAGGATCATGCTCTGATAAGGAAATAATCATGAACAGACTTTTAGTCATGCTGTTTTTGTGTGCACCACTTTATGTGGCAACTGCCGCACCTTATACGCCACAAACAAACGATGAAGTTATTGCGCACTGGCCAGCTACGGCAAACGATAATGTTCAATCATTAAAAACGGCGTCACGCTTACAACCCGAAAACCCAGCCGCAGTGGTCGCGCTCGCCAATGCTTACTTCGCACAAGCATCGCAACCGGGGCAATCGCGCTTTTATGGTTTAGCCCAAGCCGCGCTCAAACCTTTAATCGATAAGAATATTCCCGATACAAACCTGTGGCTTGCGTGGGCGCAAGTACAACAGCACCAACACAATTTTATTATTGCGCAAAATGCTATTGCAAAAGTATTAGAAAAAGACCCATCCAACATCAATGCCAACTTATTAGCGGCGCGTATTTTTATCATTCAAGATAAAGCTGCTGCCGCACGCAATGCCTGTTTGAAATTACTCGGCACGGCAGACTTGTTAACCGTGACCGCATGCAGCTTGGAAGCAAATTCCTATTTGCACGCGAATGATTTAAAAAATACTTATGAACAACTTGCTGGCACGGTGAAACGCGAAGGCCTACCCAACGATGAACGCGCAACATGGCTTATTCAATTACTCGCTGATGTAGCCTTGCGCAACCAAGAGCCTGCTGTTGCAGAAGATTGGCTAGAGCTTCGCCTGAGCAACGCCAGCGTAAATTATCTAGCGCAATGGGCAGATGTAAAATTAGCACTGAATAATCCGCAAGCGGTTATTGCCCAACTTTCGCCCATTGTAAAAAGCGCGCCCGACATGGACGACACCTTATTATTGCGCCTTGCACTCGCAGAAAAAAAACTGAATCTGCAACCACAATGGCAAACGCAATTAACCGAACGTATTCAATTGCGCGAGCAACGCCAAGACTCGCTTCATGCCAGCGACCTTGCTTCCTATTATTTGGATATTGCGCCCAATCCTGAAAGAGCCCTCTTCTGGGCACAAACTAATTTTTCCAACACGCGTGAGTACAACGATAAAAAATTATTAGCGCGTGCTCGGCAACTTAATCAGCCAAAGGAAATGTAATTATGAAAAAAATCATTTCCTTACTGAGTAGTTTGCTGTTGTTGTGTTTCACCAACATCAGTTACGCCCATCAACTCAGCACCGCTTATTTGAATGGCAGCTTTGACGATACCGGAGTATTTAAAGCCCAATGGCAAGTTCGCCTCTATGATCTTGAACAAGCTGTGGGCATTGATATCGATGGAGACGGCCAAGTGCGTTGGCAGGAATTGCAAAGCCGAGCTGAAGTTGTGACGCAATATTTGCAAGCTAACTTGCAACTTAAACGCGCGGATAAAAATTGCGTACTGGCAATTGACTCTGACTGGCAAGTGGATACACATTTTAATGAAGGTTATTTAGTACTTCCCATACGCGCACAATGTGCGATTAAAGGTACAGCAACACTTAGCTATAGCGGTTTTTTTGAGATAGATAGTCAACACAAGCTCTTGTTCAGTATGAGTAATGAAAAAAACGCGAGTCCAAGAATTTTATCTGATGCAAGCCGCAGCATTACCTTTAATGAAGGAACAGGCAGCCGCTTTGCAACCTTTAAAGAATTTGTGGTGCAAGGCGCAATACATATTTGGATTGGCTTTGATCACATTTTATTTTTGTTTTCACTGCTGCTCAGCTGCGTGCTGATTCGCAACCATAATACTTGGCAATCAAACACCAGCGTTAAGAACATAATCGTTCACACCACCTGGATTGTCACTGCATTTACGCTCGCACATTCCATCACACTCACGGCTACCGCACTGAATTGGATTCACTTACCCAGCCGCTGGGTAGAAGTGGGCATTGCTATTTCGGTTGCGCTCGCTGCACTCAACAATATTTTCCCGGTGGTTAAACGAGTGGGTTGGCTGACATTTGGTTTTGGTTTATTGCACGGCATGGGCTTCGCAGGTGCACTCGGCGAATTAGGTCTCCCCGCCGATCAACAGGCACTTACCGTACTCGCATTTAATATCGGCGTGGAGATTGGCCAAATGCTTATCGTAATTTTAGTCTTACCCATTTTAATGTTGTTGCGTAAACACTACTGGTACGCACGTTATTCCATGACCGGTTTGTCAGCCATTATTGTGATTGTTGCCATGCAATGGACCTTACAACGAATTTAAGGAAGCCCCTATGAACTACCTTAACAAAACGCACATTTCTATTTTATTTTTCACTCCGCTATTGAGCGCGTTGGCGCAAAGCAGTGATCAACTTATTGACACTATTGCGCTGAGCGACTTAGCGATTGATTCGGTGCTTATCAAAGGCTATAGAGTTAATTTGTTAGGTGAGACCTCGTCCGCATCTGAAGGTATTATTGGTAGCCAAGAAATTTCTAATCGCCCGCTTTTACGCACTGGCGAAATTCTAGAATTTATTCCAGGCATGGTGGTTACCCAACACAGCGGTTCAGGCAAAGCAAACCAATATTTTTTACGCGGTTTTAACTTGGACCATGGCACTGACTTTAATACCAGCGTTAATGGTATGCCAGTCAATATGCGAACACACGGGCATGGGCAAGGCTACACCGACTTAAACTTTATCATTCCCGAATTTATTGAAACTATCCATTACCACAAAGGCCCCTACTACGCTGAGGTCGGCGATTTTTCCGGTGCGGGAGCTGCGAAATTCACAACCAAAGCACAGCTTGGCGAAAACCTCTTTTCATTAACGGCGGGCGAAAATAATTATTCGCGGCTCGTAACTGGTGGTGATATATCACTTGCTCACGGCCAATTACTTATTGGCTTTGAACATCAAACTTACGACGGCCCTTGGTCAGTGATTGAAGAAGACGTTGGAAAAAATAATCTCCTGGCGACCTATTCATCTGCGTTGTCAGATGGAAATTTTTCCCTAACGCTAATGATGTACCAAAATCAGTGGAACTCTGCAGACCAAATTCCAGACCGGGCAGTTCGTGAAGGTATTATTGATAGTTTGGGCTCGCTCGATACAAGCTTAGGTGGAAAATCCAATCGATATAGCTTGTCTACCGCTTGGTCAAATGAAAAGTGGGATGCAAAAGCCTATGCGATTCACTCGTCCCTCGATTTGTTTTCAAACTTCACTTATTTTTTAGATGACCCGATTAATGGCGATCAATTTGAACAAGTGGATGAGCGCAATATTTTTGGCGGTGAAATTGTTAATAACAACTCCACGTTTATCGGTGATAAAAAAGTAGATCTGAAAATTGGCAGTGATTTGCGCTACGACAATATTTCGGAAGTTGCGCTTTACCATACGCGCGAACGCGAGCGTTTAAACCCCGTACGATCAGACGCCGTGAACGAATTATCCATGGGGTTATTCGCGCAATCGACGCTCGCGCTGAACGAACGTTTTCATCTTCACCTTGGTGCTCGTTATGATATCTACTCGGCGCAAGTTGATAGCGATATCAAACAAAACTCCGGCGATGAAAGCCAAGGGAAACTTAGCCTGAAGTTTGGTGCCAGTTATAAAGTGACGGACAGCGTAGAAACCTACATCAATGTTGGCCAAGGTTTACATTCCAACGATGCACGTGGGGCAACCATTGTTCAAGATCCGCAGACCGGAGAAGCGAGCCAAGCCGTTGACTTAATTGTTCCCTCCACCGGCGCGGAGGTTGGAATAAAATTGTTTGATGCGCAGCGCTTTAATATTTCAACGTCACTTTGGTATTTGCGTTCTGATTCGGAATTAGTGTTTGTAGGCGATGCCGGTAATACAGAAGCAAGCCGCGCCTCTGAACGTTACGGCAACGAAATTGCTGCGTACTATTGGTTAGGTAATCGCTGGAATATTGATATTGAATTGGCTTGGACACGCGCGCGTTTTACCGAGAATAAAGCCCTTGAAGGAAAATATGTAGAAGGCTCCGTACCTTTTGTTGCAAGCACCGGTATTAGCTACGGAGGTGCGCAAGCCTGGAATGCATCGCTACGTTACCGCTATTTTGCAGCGCGCAGTCTTGATAGCTTTAATCTTCACCGAGCCCAAGCCACAGGAACCATCAACGCTGGCATTGGCTATAAATGGCAGAAACTCAGTGTGGAATTGCAGGCGCTGAATCTAACCAACAGCACAGATCACGATATCGATTATTTTTACGCATCCCGCCTGAATGGTGAGCCTGACGAAGGTGTGGAGGATTTGCATTACCACCCAGTTGAACCCCGAACCTTACGTTTCACAGCAACTTACAAGTTTTAAGCCGGGAGTAACTGCACGCGCCCTACATGGGCGCGCATTGCTACGACGATTTATCGTTTTGTTTGGTGAGAACTTTGCACTGGCGCGTATAAGCCCACCAAGTGGATAAACTAGAAGAGACTATGGCGGCCAGCAGTGCCCACACCCACGTATTAATGAGCATATTTTGGGATAAGCCATAACGGTTATAGTTCCAGCAGAACAATGCAATCAGGGCAACGCTAAACGTAAAAATAAAACGGCGCACCCAAAAACGAAATAATATTCTAAACATCAACCTTGCCCTCGAAAGACGTGATCCACAGCGTGCGATGTCGCTTTGGTGGGAATAAACGGCATTTTATACAAAATCACCAAGCTTTAGACAGCTATCTCCCCTATGATACGCCCTAAGTCAAACTGTCGGCTTAAGGCCGCAATTCAGCAAAGCTATCACTGGATACATCAGCGCCTCATGAAAACCCCTCCAAGTCTTGCGCCACTTATTGAAGACGGCCTTGTCGATCATGTTTTTCGGTCACTAAAAAGCGGCAAAGAAGCCACCGTCTACGTTGTCTCGTCTGCCGGCGAAATTCGCTGCGCAAAAGTCTATAAAGATGTGGAAAAGCGCAGCTTTCGCAGCCAAACCAAATATCAGGAAGGCCGCAACGAACGCAATTCGCGCCGCGCTCGCGCCATGAGTAAAGGCTCGAACTATGGCCGCAAAGAGCAGGAGAACGCGTGGCAAAATGCTGAGGTAGAGGCCTTGTATCGTTTAGCGGATGCAGGCGTTCGCGTACCACAACCCTTTGGTTGTTTTGACGGCGTGTTATTGATGGAGTTAGTCATAGATTCCGAGGGCTATGCGGCTCCGCGTTTGAATGATGTGGACTTAACACCAGAGCAAGCACGCGAATACCATGAATTTATGATGATGGAGGTCGTGCGCATGCTATGCGCTGGTGTTGTTCACGGCGATTTATCTGAATTCAATGTATTACTGAGCTGGCAAGGGCCTGTCATTATCGATTTGCCGCAGGCCGTAAACGCCGCAGGAAACAACCACGCTTTCACCATGCTTGAGCGCGATGTAAAAAATATGGCGGATTATTTTGGCCGCTTCGCACCCGAGTTACTCGATACCGATTACGCCCACGAAATTTGGGCGCTCTACGAAAGCGGAAAACTAAACCCAAGCGTCAAACTCACCGGAAAATTTGAACACTCAACGGTTGAGGCTGATATAGATGCAGTGCTGCGCGAAATTGAAGAGGCACGGTTGGAAATGGAACGCCGAAAAGCCGCGCGTGAAGATGCAGAGCAAGATTAAATTTACCTGAAAATTTTTAAGCGCTTGCAAATAGATTATCGCAATAAAAAAAGCCACCGAAAGGTGGCTTTTTTTCGCCTAGAGACTATCGGTTACTTAACGCTGAGTTTTAATACAGTCACAGAGTAAGCACCAAGGGTCAAATCAATTTTATTGCCGTTTGTAGAAAATTTCTTTTCTACCGGGTAGATATTTTTTGGTTTTTCAAACGAATTGAGATCTTCCAAACCAGCACTGGTAAGGGTTATCAGTTTTCCAGACCCCTTTAGCTTTTCACCATTAACATTAACCGCCAATGTCTGTGTATTTTTGTCGGTGTTTACCAACTTTAAAATAAGCTCGTTACTAGTGCTGTCTTTTGTTGCCGATGCAAAAATATTATTTTGACCGGTTACAGGTTTGCCTTGATGCGTAATTGCAATTAAATCGGTTCCCTTGTTGTTGGAAAACAATTTTTGTACATAGTAGTTAGCAGAGCCGTAAGATTCTAAGTTGTTAAACCAAATTAAATCCGGTGTCCATTGCCATGCATCTACATGCGCAAGCAAAGGCGCGTAAGAGGTGAGATAAACGACATCTGCATTGCGCTCTAAACCGGTCATAAAGGCCGCTTCAGAAAAGGCAGTTTCCCAGTTGTTTTTGTTGTCTGGGCTTACGGTGGCAACACTTTGCGCCGCAAATTCGCCCGCGAAAATTTTTGGCCCGCTGCGATCATACTTGTCGTAGCGCGTTGTATTTTCACGGAACCATTTTGGATCTTTGTAGTAGTGCTCATCCACCAATTCTACGTTAAGCTTTTTGAGTTCCGTTTGCGCATAATCGAAATGTGGGCCTTCTGGGAAAGGGCCAGCGCCAGATACGATTTGAATTTCGGGGTGCTTGGCTTTAATCGCCGCTTGGAAAACTTTGAAGCGCTCAATGTATTGGTAACCCCATTGCTCGTTACCCACACCAATCATTTTTAAATTAAAAGGCTTTGGGTGGCCCATGTCTGCACGCATTTTGCCCCAAGGAGTTGTTAAATCACCGTTGGCAAACTCAATAAGATCGAGCGCGTCTTGCACGTAGGGATCAAGTTCTGCGAGGGGAACCAATTCGCCCGTATTAAATTGGCAAGCAATACCGCAACTTAAAATAGGCAGCGGAGATGCGCCTATATCTTCCGCCAACTGGAAATATTCAAAAAAGCCCAAGCCAAAGGATTGAAAATAATCTGGCGCAGGTTTGTGTGCAAATTCTTTATTCCAACGGTTGATCAATGATTCGCGGTCTTCCACATTCCCCACGGTTTTTTTCCATTGGTAACGCTCAGCGAGCGTGCGGCCTTCCACAATACAACCGCCGGGGAAACGCAAGAATCCGGGTTTCAAATCGGAAAGTAATTGCACTAAATCTTTGCGCAAACCACCTTTGCGATTTTTCCAGGTTTCTTCTGGAAACAGCGAAATCATATCCAGATCAATATCGCCTTTACCTTCAAAGGAGAACTTCAACTGTGCTTTGGCTTCGGTTGCATTCGCGGTCAGTTGTGCGGAGTAATTTTTCCACTGCGGCGAGTTTGGGCTAATAGTTGTTTCACCCAAAACTTTTTTATCGTTGTCGATCAACTGCACGCGAATTTTTTTAATGTCACCGGCGTGGTTGGCGGCTTTAAAGGTGAGGTTGTATTTCTCACCTTTTTTAACGCCCATACCACGAAAGCCCTCGTTAATCAGTTCGTAACCTTTGTCGTTATTAATGGTGATGCGCGCAAAGTTTTTGTTCGATTTGTTTTCGCTGGTGTGAATGATGTTAGCAATGCCCGATTGCTCGTTAAAACTTTGCGTGCTGCTGTTGGGTTCTTTCCAACCCATCATGCGTGTGTCAAATTCGAAGGAGCGGTTTTTTACCATCTCCGCGTACAAACCACCGTCGGCGGCGAAGTTAATGTCTTCAAAGAAAATGCCGTACATAGTGGGTTGGATTTTGGTGAGCGACTTGCTGGCGTCAACTTCTAAATCAAGCGCGCACACACTGGCGGAACTAATGAGTAAACTCAGGGCCCCAATTCGTTTAAAAGAATCCATCATTTTGTAAGTGTGATTCATGTAAATTTTCCTGTTTTGGCAACGGAGTATTGTCATATAATAATTTCAATTATTGGCGGCCGCAATTTTATCGCATCACGCAATAGAGAGAAGCTAATTCACAGTTGGAAGGTGACATAATTGGCAAATTGTCACCAATCTCCACCATTAGTCAGCTAAATTGACCACTAATTGCTCAAGATCTAGCCAGTCTTGGCCAATTCGGTTTTAATTGAAATTACAACAATAAAGGCTTAGCCCATTCTTTTCTAAGCCACAGCCCCCGTTTTTAACAACGAGCGACTCTCCTATGGACGTTAGAGCACTACATCGCCAAATGACCCAATACAACCGTTGGAAGCGCCAGCTGGATGAGCGCTTGCTACGATTTGAATCTTGGGGCGAAAGCCACCAAATGCTAAGCACCGACGTGCAACGCACTTTGCAAAAAGCGCGCACGCTCTTGCGCGGCGACAGCTTCACCATTGCTTGCGTGGGCGAGTTCTCGCGCGGTAAGACCGAATTAATTAACGCACTTTTGTACACCGAGGGTGGCCGCCGTTTGCTGCCATCCCAACCCGGGCGCACCACCATGTGCCCTACCGAGATTTTTTGGGACGCCCAAACACCAGTCAATTGCGTTCGCCTGCTGCCCATTGAAACCCGTCGCACCAATACCAGCTTGCAAAAGTTCAAACGCATTCCGCAAAACTGGGTAACGGTCAACTTTGATCCGCGCGACCATGAGCAAACCCGCGCAGCCATAAACCAAGTTTCCGCCAGCAAATGGGTTACAGCTGCCGATGCACTCAAACTCGGCTTTGCAATGGATGAACTGGGCGAGCGCGATAACCAAGGCCGCGTTGCAGTACCGGCGTGGCGTCATGCGCTCATCAGTTTGGATCACCCGCTGCTACGCCAAGGCTTGCGCATTGTGGATACTCCCGGCTTGAACGCGCTGGGGAATGAGCCAGAACTTACTTTAAAGACCTTGCCTGAAGCTCAGGCGATTTTGTTTTTGATGTCTGCCGACGCCGGCGTAACTGCCAGCGATATGGCCATTTGGCGTGAGCACGTTCAAACACTGCGCGATGAGCAGTGCACCGCTGTGCTGGCTTTGCTGAACAAAATCGACAGCCTGTGGGACGACTTGCACACCTCCGCCGAGGTGAATACCGCAATCGAACAAATCCGTCACACCACCGCCCAACAATTGAAGCTCGCGCCCGAGCAGGTAATCGCACTATCGGCCAAGCAAGGCTTGCTGGCTAAAGTCGGGCGCAACTTACCCCAACTTGAGCGCAGCAACTTCCCGCAGCTGGAGCGCAAACTGGCGGATGTGGTTTTGCACAGCCAGCAGCAAATCATTGGCCATAGGCTGGTGGGCGACAGCTATGAAATGATCATCAACACCCGTAACAGCCTGGCTCAACGCCTTACCGAGTGCGAAGCGGAAATTAATGTACTGCGCACCGCAGCCCCCCAAGAAGCGGCCGAAACCCTGCAACAACTGCGCGACACCATCCGCCAAACCCATCACCAATACCACAAGCAGGCGTTATCACTGCGTACCAGCCAGCGGCTACTTGAATCCCAACGCGTTGCACTCTTAGCGCCCGTAAGTTCCGGCTTGCTGGAGCAGCAAATCAGCAGCGCCCACCGCAACCTTGCCCAAAGCTGGACAACACTTGGGCTCGCACGCGCCATCGGCAACTTCTTTGACGATGTGGACAGCAGCCTGCAACACATTGAGCGCGAAATTGAACGCGCCAACCGTGTACTCATTTCGATCTATGAACGCCCAGAGCACAACCTAACCGGCGACGACTTGCTCATGCGACACCTACTTAAAATTCACAACCAGCGCCGCCAACTGCGCCAACTTCACAAGCGCGCAGATGACTTCCGTTTTTCACTGAACACCTTGCTCACCCGCAAAGGAGCCTTGATCAACCGCTTTATCAATACGCTGGTTCAAGAAGTACGCAACACTTATCAGGATTTGAACAACCACATTTCTCAATGGTTGCAAGAAGCACTCGCGCCCCTGATCCATAACAACCAGTACCAAAAACAATTGCTCGAAGCCCACATGTTGCGCCTGACCCAACTGCAAACCCAACGCAACACCCACGCCGAGCAAATCGAGAGCCTACAAACCAACATCTACCAACTGCAAACCGCCTTGGGTTCGCTTGAACCTCTGTATCAGGAAATTATTAGCGCACCATTGGTGGCTGATGCGAGTGAAAAGCTGGCAGAAATTCGCAGCGGGCAAGTGGTGTCTTTGATGGAGGCGAGAAAGGCGGCGCGGGTGAACTAACATAAAAAAGGCCGGGTCCAGTCTTGGTTCTGGAATCCGGCCAACAGAGTTCGTTAACAGCTAACGACAGGTTCAACACTTCACTACAAAAAACTTAACGCAACCGCCCTACGTAATGTTGATCTGACTCAACGGGCGCGGGTTCCGCTTCGGGTTCGGCGGGTTCATGCACAGCGTGCTCCACAGGGATGGAAACCCGGGATGATGCACTGACCATCATGCGGCGCGGCTTAAAGGGCGAATCGGCAAACAACCCCCCCTCGCCAAAATAAATCTCTTCGAGCTTGTGGCTCATGTTGTGCAAATCTGTGCTGGACGTGGAGTTCGCCAGTTCCAACACGTGCAGGCAGTATTCTGGGTTGGTGCTCATGTATTTGATGTCTGTAACGCGCCCAATTTCACGGCGCAGGAGCACATGTAAGCGCCCCATCAAACCAAACGCTTGGCTTTCCCGTTCTTCTACGGATGAGTTCATAGGACCTGTTCCCCGTGTTGCTCGATATCAAGGCCTTCGTTTTCCTCATCCATTTCAACTCGCAAGCCAATAATTTTGTCGATGATAATAAGAATGATGCCAGTCACCACGCTTGCGTAGATCACAGTGGTGACAACACCGATGGATTGAATTGCCAAACTTCCCTCAACACCGCCAATGCTCTTGACGGCGAATACACCGGTCAGCAGCGCGCCAACGATACCGCCAATGGCGTGAACGCCGAAGACATCCAAAGAATCGTCATAACCCATAGTGGATTTAAGCCAGGTTGCGCCCCAGTAACAGGCAATACCCGCCGCAATACCAATTGCGAAAGCACCGGTCACACCCACAAAACCAGAGGCGGGGGTAATGGCAACCAAACCAGCCACCGCACCAGACACCATGCCCAACACAGAAGGTTTGCGGCGTTTAAACCATTCAATTGCCATCCAAGTCATAGCTGCTGCAGCCGTAGCCAATTGGGTGGTGAACATGGCCATACCGGCACGGCCATCGGCGGCGCCTGCTGAACCTGCGTTGAAACCGAACCAACCCACCCACAGTAAAGACGCGCCAACCACGGTGAGAATCAAATTGTGAGGCGGCATGGATACACGACCAAAGCCCAACCGTGGGCCAACAATAATGGCGGCTACCAAGCCTGAAACACCGGCGTTGATGTGAACCACAGTTCCGCCTGCAAAATCCAACACGCCGAGAGAAGCTAACCAGCCCGTAGGCTCCCAAACCCAATGCGCGACGGGGGCGTATACAAACAGTGACCAAAGGGCGATAAACACAACCAAGGCAGAGAACTTCATACGTTCAGCAAATGCGCCAGTAATCAAAGCGGGCGTGATGATCGCGAAAGTCATTTGGAACATCATAAAGACGCTTTCAGGAATGGATTGCGCCACGTGATGAACAGTCACCATGCCGGTTTCTTTGATAAATTCCATACCGTTTAAGAACAAGCGGTCAAAGCCACCAATCCAGGGGGTTTTACCGGGCGTGAACGCAAGGCTGTAGCCCACAATCACCCACAAAATCGACACAATACAGGTGGCCGCAAAGCTATGAGCCATAGTGGATAAAACGTTTTTCTTGCGCACCATGCCGGTATAGAAAAGTGCAACGCCGGGGATAGTCATCAGCAACACCAATGCCGTAGATACCAACATCCACGCGGTATCACCAGAGTTAATAGTGCTGGTGCTGACCAAGGTGGGTTTGGTCATGGGTGCTGGAGCTGCAACCTGAGTAGCAGCGGGAGCGGCAGCGACCACAGGGACTACAGGTTCGGGAGCTGGTGCTGCAACTTCTTCTGCAACAGATGAAACACTGCTCGCTACAGCCGCATCTTGCGCGAAAGCCGTGGAGCCAGCCAAAGTAACTAGTAGGGAAAACAAACACAGCTTGAAATAGGTAACACGCATTCAAACACCTCATATATTGATACATGAGGCATAGCATTTAATGTGCCAGTGGAAAAATACGTCATTCAGCGGGGACAATGCCCCATAAGCTCTCCAAACTTGGGCAAAAAGCAGCTTCATCTTGGACCACAACGCACCAATTTAAGCCAATACCATCATTTTGTGACGCAATTCACAAATTACGGCAGACCGCCATTTAAGCCAAAATCTCTGCCAGCAAAGCACTAAAGTCATTCACCAACACCTAGAGAGTCATTAACCAGCCTACGCGGGTACGACTTAGCTTGCAGCCTATAAGCGGCGTCTTTAGACTGGCGCCCCAAGAATCTAACGAAAATAGCCGTGCCCACGCCAACTCGAATACACGTTGGAAAAAGTTGCAAGAAAGCAGGCTAAGCTTTGCGTTTAACGTCCGCATTCCCGCACCTATAAAGAGAACACCATGCCTGATGTGCTACCGCCCGATTCCGTCGGGATTGTCACACCGCAGACTTTGCACTTTAGCGAGCCACTATTATTGGCTTGCGGTAAAACCCTGAGCGACTATCAACTGGTTTACGAAACTTACGGCCAGCTAAACGCTAACAGAAGCAACGCTGTACTGATTTGCCACGCGCTATCCGGCCACCACCACGCTGCTGGCTACCACAGCATGAGCGACAAACGCCCCGGCTGGTGGGATTCCTACATCGGCCCCGGTAAACCGATTGATACCAACAAGCTCTTTGTTGTTAGCCTGAACAACATCGGCGGCTGCCACGGCTCCACCGGCCCAAGCAGCATCAACACCGAAACCGGCAAACCTTGGGGGCCCGATTTCCCAAAGCTGCGCGTGCGCGATTGGGTGCACAGCCAAGCGCGTTTAGCGGACAAACTCGGGATTGATGTGTGGGCAGCTGTGATTGGCGGCAGCCTTGGTGGCATGCAAGCCATGCGTTGGACGCTGGAATACCCCAACCGCGTGCGCCACTGCGCGGTTATTGCATCGGCCATGAAATTGAGCGCACAAAATATTGCGTTCAATGAAACTGCACGCCAAGCGATTGTCAGCGACCCCAATTTTCACGAAGGACGCTACCAAGAACACAACACAGTACCGCGCCACGGTTTGGGTGTTGCGCGCATGATTGGCCACATCACTTACTTGTCAGATTACGACATGGGTGAAAAATTTGGCCGCGATTTGCGCAGCGGCAGTTTTGACATCGGCAGCGATGAAGAAGTGGAATTTCAAATTGAAAGTTACCTGCGTTACCAAGGTGGCAACTTCGCCAAACAGTTTGATGCCAATAGCTATTTGCTCATCACCAAAGCACTGGATTATTTCGATTTAGGCCGCGAATACGGCGACGATCCCATCGCAGCCTTCAAACATGCGCAGGCAAAATTTTTAGTGATTTCGTTCAGCACCGATTGGCGCTTTGCACCCGAGCGCTCGCACGAAATTGTGAGCGCATTAATTGGCGCGAATAAATCTGTTACCTACGCCGAAATTGAATCCAAATCCGGCCACGATGCTTTCCTCTTACCCAACGAGCGCTACCAACAAGTCTTTGGTCGTTATCTCGCAGGCATAGTGACGGCCTAGCGTTAAAAAAGAGCACAAACATGCGTATTGATTTAAACGAAATTCAAAACTGGATCAAACAAGGCAGCCGCATTCTCGATTTGGGTTGCGGCGACGGCACACTCTTAAAATTTTTAGCCGACAACAAACAAACCCAAGGCTATGGGTTGGAAATTGATTCTGAGCAAATTAATTTGTGCATCGACAAAGGCCTAAACGTTATCGAACAAAACCTCGACCGCGGCCTTGGCAATTTTGCAGATAACAGTTTTGATACAGTGCTCATGACGCAAGCACTGCAAACACTTCATTTTCCCCATTTAGTGTTGGATGAAATGTTGCGCGTTGGCAAAGAATGTATTGTCACCTTCCCCAACTTCGGCCACTGGAAAGCGCGCTTGCATTTATTTACGCGCGGGCGCATGCCGGTTTCTGATTTATTGCCTTACGAATGGTACAACACACCCAATATCCATTTTTGTACCTTTAAAGATTTTGAAGTGCTCTGCCGCGAACGCAATTACAAAGTGATCCACCGCCAAGTAGTAAATGAGCAAAGCGGCGATCTGTTAAAAGATGCTCTACCCAATTTATTTGGGGAAACAGCGATTTATCATTTGAGTAAGTAAAAATTTAAAGATGTCATGTAACTGATATAGGAGTTGTCATCCTCGCGCAGCGGGGATCCACCGAGCTGGCGCTCCAGCTCTTGATTTAAGAAACGAAACTATCAAGTGAGTAGCGATTTATGAAAACCCTATTGTCTTTTCTACTAACACTCGCCCTATCTCTTCCCGCCTTTGCCCAAATCAACCAACCCAAAGAAATCCAAACTTCACAAAAATTTGGGGCATACACGGTTCACTACAACGTCTTCAACAGCAAAAATATTCCTGCGGAAGTCGCCAATCTCTACAAGCTCACTCGCGCGAAAGATATAGCACTGGTAAACATTAGCCTCACCAAAACCGAAAATGGTGTTGCGAGCTTAGGTTTGCCAGCAAAAGTATCCGTAAAAGCCATTAACTTAATGCAACAAGTTAAAGCTTTGGACTTTATGGAAATTAAAGAACCAGACGCAACTTATTACATTGCTAAGTTTCGTCATACCAACGAAGAAGATATTCGGTTTGAAGTGAGTGTAGTACCAGAGGGTGAAAGTAAACCATTAACGGTTAGCTTTACGCGCAAGTTGTTTACGGAAAACTAACGCATCAAACGCAAAGCCAATTTGACAGGGAATCGTCATCCTCGCGTAGCGGGAGCCGTAGACCAGCGAAGCTAATCCAGCCTTTGCTTTTAAAGATTATCGAAATTAAGAAAACGATTTTTAACAGCTGGATCCCCGCTGCGCGAGGATGACGACTCCCTACTAAACACTTAATAGGCTCGAAACTACACAATGGAAAAAATAAAAGGCGGTTGCCTCTGCGGTTCGGTCCGTTACGAAGCTAATACAAAACCCATAATGACCCGAGCCTGTTGGTGCCGCACGTGCCAGCACCTTGCCGCAGGCAACGCAACCGTGAATATGGTATTCCCAACGGACGCCGTTTCTATCACAGGTGAGTTGAGCGATTTTGAAAGCACTGCCGATAGCGGCAATAAGATGCACAGAAAATTTTGCCCTAAGTGCGGTGTGCATTTGTTTAGCCAAGCGGAAGTTCGCCCGCATATCTTAATTATTCGTGCGGGTACTTTGGATGATCCAAAGGATGTAAAAATTGAAGCATTGATTTGGACATCATCTGCGCCAGCGTGGGCATATCTTGATCCGAGCATTCCACAATTTGAAAAGCAACCGCCTGCGCCAACCTTAAACACCAATTAAAAGCCATGTAAGGAAATGAGCTACATCACACGCGAATGTGTGTGATGTAGCGGACATTACTTAAACGTTACTTGAAAAAACCACTGAGAAGATTTTTAGCAGCCCCAGACGACATAAGGTTTGTTACCAAATCAGAGATGTCGCTTTCAGGTAACTTGCCGTTTGGTGTCAATTGATCAATCAAGCTTGGTAAAATGCTCGCTAAGTGGGAGCCAGAAACACCCAGTGATGATGCTAAGTTAGCTACAGTTTCAGAACCCAATGCCGAACGAAGTTGATCTGCATTCACGGGCAAATTAGCTCCTGTGCTAATCCAAGACTGAATAACGTCACTCAATCCACCGGATTGCAATTTGGCGACTATAGATTCAAGCCCGCCGTTGCCAAGCATGCTCACTAACTGCTCTATATTACCGCTACCAGTGGTTTGGCTTCCCAAAACATCCTTTACGCTGTCTAGTAAACTCATTTTCATTACCTATAAATTGTTTAGTGTTAACCTTGAAATCCTGCAATTAAAAATGGGAGCTGATAGGTTACTTTTTCAAGCAAGCAGTCGAAAACTCTTTGTAAGATTTACCTTCTGTTTTATTTTTAGCCTTCAAGCTATTCCATTCATCCGCACACGCCTTCATCTTGTTGTTTGAATCCGTTGCCGTATCTCCTTTTAAACATGCAGCGGAATAGGTCTTATAATCTTTCCCTTCCGTTTTTCCGTCGGCTTTCATCTGCTGCCAGTTTGCAGCACATTGCTTCATTTTATTTTGGGATTCCGATACTGCTTTATCTGCAGCAAATACTGGAACACTGAGCAGGCTTGCGGTGACTAACGTGAGAATTAAACGCATGTTAAGTTCCTTATGTAAGTTATCAATCTAAAGAGCTAAGCAGAGTGCTTTTGCTAAATGCCTAAAAATCAAGAAGCTGCAAACTCAGTGTATCCGACGAGAAGACATCACGAAATAAGAAATTCGGGCATAAGCAAAGCCCTTAGCTAAATAACATAAATTAATGGCTGTTAAATTACAGCCCTTTCTCCGGCTGCCAAAAAACGCTAGTAATGGCTACCGTTAGAATGCAAAACCGATTAGATCAGTTCTAGAAGGTTAGAACTTCACACCCACATCGGCCAACTGCCCAACAATTTCTTTGTGCAGAGGAACACCCATTTTTAAATTACGATCTCGCGCTTCCCAGCCACGTTCGCTTGGGTAGCTGAAATGTGCAGTTTCGCTTTTTAAATATCGCAAAAAAGTTGTTACTCGCTCGTTGAATTCTTTGCGTTCAATAAAGGCATCCACATTGAGAGCAATAAAAATTTTGCTGGCCGTTGAATCTATGCCGCTGGTATCGCGCGCCAAAATATCAAAGGTAAATGCAGAGCCAGCAAGCGCGGCGGTTAACAGTTCGAACATAACGGCCAAGCCCGCGCCTTTGTGTTCGCCCATAGGAATGACTGCGCCTTGCAAAATTTCTTTGGTATCTGATGTGGGGTTTCCATTTGCATCTATTCCCCAATTGCTCGGCGCTGATTTTCCTTCTCGTAACCACGTACTGATTTTGCCAACAGCGGCTTGGCTCATGGCCATATCCAATACGATTGGCTCGTGCGGATTTGCATTTGGAATACCAATCGCAAGTGGATTATTGCCAATCACTCTTTTTGTAGCGCCGGCAATTGCCATAGTCGGAATTGCGTTTGTGGTGCACATGCCAATAAAACCTGCCTGCGCTGCATGGCTCGCGTAAGCATGCGCACGCCCCCAATGGGTTGTGTTTTTGGCGAGACACACGCCTACACCAAAATTTTTTGCCCGCTGCACTGCTGCATCCATTGCTTTTATGGATGCATAGCGGCCCGGGCCATTATCACAATCCAACACGCAGATAGCGCCAAGCTCACGCACTGTTGAAAAATTGGGTTTGGCGGTTGCGCGATTTTCAGAAAGCGCACTTAGCAAACCCGGCAGCATTCTCACGCCGTGTGAAGGCACTTCCAACAAATCGGCCTCTGCCATAACGCGAGCTTCGACTTCCGCTTGCTCAAGGCTAACACCTGCATTGTGAATAGAGTGCTTAACAGATTCGCAGAGTAGATCAAAGGGTACGCGTACAAACTCAGTCATATTTTTCTCTTGCTTAATTTCTAAATGCCAACTGATCGCAACCATTGTTGCAGTTGCGGTAAGGACATAGCTCCCGAAATACGCTGAGCTTCTTTGCCTTGCTTAAATAAAATTAAAGTAGGAATACTACGAATTGCCCAGCGCTGTGCAATGCTCGGAGCAGCCTCAGTATTCAGCTTTGCCAAACGCAATTTGGGTTCAAACTGAGCAGCAGCTTGTTCGAATACAGGCGCAAAACTTTTGCAGGGGCCACACCACGGCGCCCAGCAATCAACCAATACCGGAATGTCATTTTTATCTAACACAGAATTAACATTGCCTGGATGCAGCTCAACAGGCTTACCAATAAATAACGGCTTCTTACATTTTCCACATTGAGGTTTATCAGCTAATCGCTCTTGAGGTAAACGGTTGACGGCATTGCAATGTGGGCAAGCAATTTGAATTGGGCTCATAAAGATTACTCCAATATCATGAATTGTTTAGGCTTCGATTTTTTCAAGCCACTCTGAGTGTTGTGTATGAGCAACGAATAAATTGGACGCCGCAGTGTGGGACGTTAAAGCATCTGTAGCTAAGAGAATCACACCCGCAGTCCAGGTTGTTTTTTCGCGCGGCCAAATAACCTTGTCGCGAAAATTGTATCCTGTCCAATAACCACCATCTTCATCCATAAATTGGTGAAGCCAACTAAATAAGTTCATGGCTTTTGATTGCTCACCCGCAGCAATCAATGCAAGTGTTAATTCACAAGACTCCGCTACCGTCACCCAAGGTTCATCGCTTACGCAGCGGCAGCCAATATTATTTTCAACAAATGTTTGCCAGCGGGATTCTATACGCTCTTGCGCAGCTTTACCTTGCACCACACCCGCAAGCACGGGATAAAACCAATCCATAGAAAAACGTTCTTTAGATTCCCAGGTGCGATCAAAACATTCAGGGTGGTGACGCAAGGTGTTGCCAAGCTTTTGATAAGCCTTTAACCATGTTGCAGAATCAACAGCTAATTCCTGCGCACACAGAATGGCGCATTGCAAGCTTTTGTAGATTGATGAGCAAGCAGTGACGAGTGCATCTTTTTTAGGGCTGCCATCTTCCGCAACGGCCCAATAGATTTCACCGGTGGGCGATTGATAGCGCAATACAAATTCAATGGCTTTTTGAACGGCAGGGAATAGCTGCCGTAGAAAATCAATGTCTTTTGAAATTAAATAGTGATGCCAAACACCTGTTGCTATGTATGCAATAAAATTGGTTTCACGGTGGTTTTTATCAACAGGCTCATGATCGAAATAATTTGCCCACCAACTACCGTCTGCCAATTGTTGCTGTGCAAGCCAAAGGTAGGCGCGCTCTGCCGCTTTTAATTCGCCACCAATGCTTAAACCCATGGCGGCTTCAATGTGATCCCACGGATCAGCTTTGCCATTTTTAAACCAAGGAATACAACCAGTAGGTAATTGGTTGTGCAAAATATAATTCACCGTTGGCCGCAGCAAGCTTTCGGGGAAAAACCCTTTAGTGAGTAATAAATTTTTCATTGGGATTTATCAGCTTTTATAAAATGCATGACGACACTTTTTCCAAGTAACGGATTCAATATTTTTTCCATAGCTTGGGTTATCCATGGCTTTTGCATTAAGTCCCAAACGAGTAAGCGATGGTAAAGTTTGATAATACGTGAGCTATCTTGTGAATCCCACCATAGGCATTTTAACCACCAGAAAGGAGAGTGGAGCGCATGCGCCCAATACCTGTGCTCGTGTTTGAACCCCAATTTCTCAACATCAATGCGCAATTCACGTGCGTTAAATATTCGAATATGCCCACCTTCCACCTGATGATAGGGCGCACTCAATGCCCAGCATATTTTTTCTGGCCACGCACGCGGAACAGATATCGCCAGAATACCTTTTGGCTTTAGCACGCGATGCGCTTCTTTTAAAACGGCCTGATAGTTCTCAATATGTTCCAACACTTCGCTGCAAATAATCTTATCGAAACTGTGATCAGCAAAAGGTAAGTTGGTTGCATCTGCTTGCTGAATAGAAAAGCAACTCTGCGGATTGTATGCAGCGAAGGGCTCAAAGCGCTCCTGCGCTGTGTTTAAATCTCGCATAGATAAATCAACACCAGTACCTAGAATATTGTGTTCCAAGCAGGCATGAATCACATGACGCCCTTCGCCACAGCCAATATCTAGCAAGCAATCTCCATCACTGAAGTTAAGCAACTTATAATTAATTGTCAGCAATTATGCTTTTCTCGCGCCAGCCAAAATTTGGCGATAATAATCACAAAAATGTTCGCCCACCACTTGCCAAGATAGATGTTGCAAGCTGTGCACCCGGCCAGCAAAGCCTAATGTTTCGCACTCAACTTCGTTATTTAGCAACTCACGAATGGCCTGCGCAAGCTCATTAACATCACCCGCCTTAACGATTCGCGCCGCATCACCAACGACTTCTGGCAGCGCTCCACCGTCGCTGCAAATTAAAGGAATGCCGCACGCCAACGCCTCTGCAGCAGGCAAACCAAAGCCTTCATATAATGAAGGCACTATTGCTAAGGTTGATTCAGCATATACCGCCACTAACTCTGGTGTGGAAATTCCCGATTTGAATTCCACCGCACCCATAAGTTGAAGTGAATTCAATTCTTTTTCGGTTGCACCTTCTGGCTTCAATTTTCCAATCACAACCAGCTTCAGCTGCGGAGACTCAATCCGCAATATTGCTAACGCATTCAACAAAACACTTAAACCTTTTAATGGTTGATCTGACGATGCCGTTGTAACGAGCTGCCATTGCTTTCGCTTGATCTGTGGCTGCGGTTTAAAAATATCTGTATCAATGCCATTGGGAATAACCACGATTTTTTCTATGGAACGCTCAAAAGCCTCGGCAATATCTTGTTGCGACTGTTTAGATACGGTCACGACGTGATTTAATTTCTGTACAACGTCTTTTTGCATAACCAAAAAGTTGTACCAACGATTGATTAGCCATTTCTGACCTTTTGTTGTCGCCGCTTGTAGCGCTATGTCGCGATCACGTGTAATGGGGTGATGTACAGTGGCAACAATATTTTCGCCACGGTTTTGCAATTTCAATAATCCATAACACAGGCTTTGGTTGTCGTGGACAATATCGTATTGAGGTTGATGCTTTTTAAAATAACGCGTAAGGCGGCGACCAAAACAATATGGCTCGCCAAATCCGCCACTTAATTTACTCCACCATTCGTAAAAATCTGCAACGCAAAATAAATGCTTTAAACGAAGGGCTCGCGTGGGGTTTTCTACTGCGTATAAATCCAAGCTAGATAACGGGATTAAATTCACACGCGCATCGAGTTCGGGGTAAGGTGGGCCAGAAATAACATCCACATTGTGCCCTTGCTCCACCAAGGCTTTGCTTAAATAATGTAGGTATATGCCTTGGCCACCCACATGCGGGTGGCTGCGGTAACCGAGTAAAGCAATGCGCAGGCCGGAACCTGTTTGCATTGAATTTACCGCTGGCATTGGTATTGCAGCCGTGGGGGAGTTTGTTGGAAAGTAAGACATATAGAGATAACCATAAAATGTGAAGGTAATTTACCACAGCTTTTACCGTTTTCGATTATCCCTCTTGTCTTTATATTTGTGCGCGAGCCCGCTGATTTTTTGGTCAGCGCGGTTTATTCTGTTCTGGCTTTATGACCTCCAACACTCAAATTCAATAGCACAACATTAAAAGGAAATATCGATGAAAAAATTAATCGCTATTGCAGGGCTTTGCCTGATTTCCATGACGGCATTTGCAGATTCAAAGCCTAGCGATGCATCTTTAAACGAGCTTCTCACCATTACAGATTCAAAAGCTCTAATTGATGGAATGTGGCCGCAAGTAGAAGCCATGATGAATAACGCGGCCAAACAAGCCGTGGGCTCTAATACGCTAAATAGCGAACAAGAAAAAGTCATGCAGGAAGCAAATGCAAAAGTTGCTGCCGTGTTTAAGGAAGAGTTTAGCTACGAGAAAATGAAACCCATGATGATTAATATCTATAAAGAATCTTTCTCGCAGGATGAAGTAGACGGCATGATCAGTTTCTACAAGAGCGCAGCGGGGCAGGCGGTAATTAAAAAGATGCCGGTTGTAATGCAATCAACCATGACAAATGTCCAAACACAAATGTCTAGCATCATGCCCAAGATTCAAAAAATACAGCAAGAAGCCGTGGAGCAAGTTAAGGCAAAGGCAAACAAATAGGGCTAATTAGCCGCGCGTAAATCTAAGGCCCTCTGTGCTGAAACACTGGGGGCTTTTTTATTCTGGCGCCTTTTTACGCTGCGCACGTGGATGTGCATTGTCATAAACTTTGGCTAGATGTTGAAAATCCAAATGCGTATAAATTTGCGTGGTAGAAATATTTGCATGACCAAGCATCTCCTGCACCAACCGCAAATCACCACTGGACTCCAGCATATGGCTCGCGAATGAATGGCGCAGCATATGCGGATGTACTGGCGTATCCATACCCTGTTGAACACTAAGCTGCTGCATGCGCAGCTGTACAGCACGATGCGTAATACGCGTGCCTTTTTGCGAAATAAAAATCGCTTGTTCAGCTAAATCCTTTAGCAAATTCTTGCGCTGGGAAAGCCAAGTTTTCAAGGCCGCAATCGCGTGGCTTCCTATGGGCAACATTCGAGTTTTATTGCCCTTACCCAATACGGTGACCATACCCTCCTTTAAATCTACATCACTCAGGTTCAACCCAACTACTTCAGCCAAACGTAAGCCAGACGAATAAATTAATTCCAGCAAAGCGCGGTCGCGCAGCGCCAAAATAGAATCACCTTCCACACTTACAAATTGCGCGGTTTGATCAACATCGAGGGTTTTGGGTAATTTTTTGGCGCTTTTGGGTGCTTGAATTGCATCGGCAGGATTATTTTTTGCCCAACCTTTGCGAATCGCGAAGGCGAAAAAGCTGCGCATTGCCGACAACCACCGCGATAAACTTTTTCCCCCCAACCCTTGACGGTGCAATTGCGCAACCATTTGGCGAATATGTTGTGTGCGAATATCAGCCAGTTGTTGAAGCGAAAACGTTTTGCACGCATCGGCAAATTTTTGCAGATCGCGCTGGTAATTGGTTTGCGTGTGCAAGGACAGCTGCTTTTCGCTGCGCAAAAACTCAATAAATTCTGCACGTTCTTGTTGATACATGAGCGAATCTCGGGCGTTTATACAGCGGCTGTAGTGCTGCTAGCTAAACAGTTTATCCCTACACATTCAAGGAAAATCGCCCGTATTAATTTGCGTATAAGGCTTGAAGTTTTAGTGCCCCGCCCCCAATCTTTGTGCTTTATTGCGTGTTGGCATTTTTTGCCATATGAACAAACGTGCAAAGAGCAAATTTTATGAGTCAGACCTTTATTCTGCAAAATCAGGACAAGCTTTTCTTTGGCAAAAACAAGGAATGGGTAGATGGCTACGACGCCAACGCAGTGTTCAAAACACCGCACAAAGATGAAGCGGTTAACCAGATGTTTGAGATCACCTCTAAAGACTACAAGCAACGCGTAAAAGTGATTGCTTGTGCGCTGGATGAAAAAGCGCTGCCAGTTATTGATAGCGACATAATGCCAGCACCACTTCCAAAAGCTCCCAAGCCGCCCAAGGCTGGTGAAGATCTATTTGCAGAACCTGCAACCGAAGACGTGGATGACGAGCCGGTGGAAGAGCTTAGCTTTAGCGCTGAGCCCACCGACGATGAAGGCAAAACGCAGGCTACACTGAATATTTAATGTTCTTGTCGCACTAGGATGGCAGCGGATTTAATGGCCGCACGCAATCGATCAACAACAATCACAAAGGGGTTCGGTTTTGCCGTTCATCAACAACAAGCATCTGGCTGCCTTTGCGCAAAACTCTGCCAACCAAAGCCTGCGCGGCATTTTGCGCGGATTGGAGAAAGAGAGCCTGCGCATTACCCCACAGGGTGATTTAGCCCAAACTGACCACCCACTTGGCTTGGGGTCTGCACTTAAGCACCCCCACATCACCACCGATTACAGCGAATCCTTACTGGAATTTATTACCGAACCCTTTGCGGATATGTCGGCATTGTTGCAACAGCTGGACGATATCCATCGCTTCACCTATCAAGAACTTGCAAGAAGTGGCGAGCGTTTATGGCCTGCGAGTATGCCCAGCCATTTGCCGCCTGATGCACAAATCCCCGTAGCCCGTTACGGCACCTCCAACAGCGGCACCATGAAAACCATTTACCGCGTTGGCTTGGGCCACCGCTATGGCCGCAGTATGCAAACCATCGCGGGGGTTCATTACAACTTTTCATTGCCAGATGATTTTTGGCGCGCGCTGCAAGTACATGAGGGTGATACACAAGACCTGCAAGCCTTTAAAACCCAGCGCTACTTTGCCTTGATTCGCAACTTCCGCCGCTATTTCTGGCTGCTGGTTTACCTGTTTGGCGCGGCGCCTGCAGTGAGCAATAATTTTGTGGAAGGCCGTAAGCACCGGCTTCAGCCCTTGGGCAACGACAGCCAACATCTGCCCTTCGCAACCTCGTTGCGCATGGGCGACCTTGGCTACCAAAGCGACGCACAACAATCGCTGTTTGTTTGTTACAACAACCTAAGCAGCTACCTGAGCACGCTGTGCGGCGCGATCACCTGCCCGCATCCTGCCTATGAAGCAATTGGCGTAAAAGACAAACAAGGCAACTACCAACAGCTCAACACCAGCCTGCTGCAAATTGAAAACGAGTTTTACTCCAGTATTCGCCCCAAACGCACCGCGCAATCGGGTGAGACCGCCTTGCAAGCCCTGCGTTTACGGGGTGTGGAATACATTGAAGTCCGCTGCGTAGATTTGAATCCTTATGAACCTTTAGGCGTGAGCGCAGAGCAACTGCGGGTAATAGATGCATTCCTGCTCACCTGCATTCTGAGTGAAAGCCCTGAAACCTCCTTGGATGAATACGCGCAGTGGCTAGAGAACCAAAAGCGGATTGTCTACTGCGGGCGCGATCCTGAACTGCGCTTGTTGCGCCACGGCCAAGAGGTGAGTTTTAAGGAGTGGGCGCAGGAAATTCTTACCAGCTCACAAGCCTGCGCCAAGCTGCTTGATCAGGCCAACGGCGGTGACGATTATGAAACTGCCGTGAGTCGCCAGTTTGCAAAACTCAGCAACCCGGCGCTTACACCGTCTGCTCGTGTTCTGGCCGATATGCAAACTCAAAATTTAAGCTTTTTTGAACATAGCCTTGCGCTCGCAGAACAACATCGCCAGTTTTTTGTAGAGAAACCGCTGGCCTGCGCAACAGCCAATCGCTTTGAGGCCATGACAGTGAACTCGCTCTGCGAACAACAGCGGCTGGAACAATCGCCCCAGATCCCCTTTAGCGAATACTTGGCAAATTACTACCAGCAATACCAAAACTGCAGTTGCATGTCGGCCGAAAAGCAAAACGCCCCTTGTTGATACAAGAGGCGTTTTGTTGAAGTAGGCCTAAATCTGGTTACTTTTGAACCACCAGATTATCGAAGAGCAAATCGCTAACCGGTGGCCCTTTATGGGCCCCTTCTTTTTCTTTCTCATCTGAATGCTCAGATTTTTCATCTTTCTTAGCTTTATCGTCTTTTTTCTTGTCACCCTTGGCTTTGTCGTCCTTTTTTTCCGGCTTTGCGTGTTCATCAGCCGCAGCATGTTCTCCACCGTGCTCGCCACCAGGGTTGCTCACTTTTTCCAAAGCTTCATTTACCTTAGCCAAGGCTTCAAGGCGCATTTTTTCTTTGCCTTCGCCGCTTGCCATCTGCTCATCAGTCACACTGCTAATCAGCATTATCAATGTGTCGCGAATCAACGGCATGTGGTGCGAGACCTCAGCGGCAGCGTGAGCATCTTCGGTGCGCAAAGACATCTCCGCCTTAATATATTTAACGCGGCCTGGGCCACCATAATTCACAACCAGTGGAGGTTTGATTGCGATGTAATTGACACCCTCTTTAAAAGTCTCACCGCCACTGCTGGCAAAAGCAGCTGTGGGCAAAAAACCGCTGCCAACCAAGGCCACCATTACGCCCAGTTTACGCACTAACTTCATGAAAACTCCCGAGCAAAACAGATTGCAATTCGTCATTCGTCGCCACCATGGCAACGTTTATCTACAGCATAGACGATTTGTTGCAAAAATCTGGCTCTCTCAATCGCTTTTTGCTTACTATAAGCGCCCCACTTGGAGTCCGAGGCCACCATGCCCCCATTTACACGCCAGCTTCCGTCCGTTCGCCAAACCAATGTGCTGCTTTTTTTAGGTGGCGTATTTACCATTCTGTGCGGCGTTTACATGGAACACGTTATGAAGTTGGAGCCCTGCCCGCTTTGCATAACGCAACGTGCCTTTTTCGATTTGATTGGTCTGTTGGGTTTGATTGCCGCCATTCACAACCCGCGCGGTAGAGGCATTTGGATTTACGCGTTACTCGGTTTGCTCGCAGCAGTGGGCGGTGGTTACTTCGCGCAGCACCAAGTATGGCTGCAAAGTTTGCCTGAAGATCAAGTACCGGCATGTGGCCCCGGCCTCGCTTATATGTTTGAAGTATTCCCCTTTATGGAAGCCATGAAACTCTTGTTGCAAGGCGACGGTAGTTGCGCGCATGTGGACAAAATCTTGGGCTTAAGTTTGCCTAAATGGTCGTTGATTGCCTTTGCCATCTTCGCGCTAATTAATGTGTGGCAAATCGTTCGTGGTCTCAAAATGCAAAAAGCCAGTTGATGCACCGGACAAGATCGCCTATTGTGTCGCCTTACCTGTGATGCAAACCCGCGCTTTTAACCCTAAAGCGCCCTTGGCGATTCAGCATCAAGCGTCAGTCGTGCGGGCCATAAGCCTAAAGGCACACCTAAACCAAATCCGATAATCAAGCAGTAATCAGGAATACTGAGCATGTTAGAAAATTGCCAAAACGCTAAAGAACGCTGGGGTGGTGTGAGCATCATCATTGACCGCTGGTTGCAAGAGCGCCAGGATATGTTGGTGCAATATTGCAATGTGGGCAGCGCAGATCAAAGCGAAGAAGTGCGTGGAGAAAAACTGCGTAACCTGTGCCAAATTTTGGTGGATTATGTTTCCGCCGGCCACTTTGAAATTTACGACCAGCTTATTAAAGAAGGCCGCGAATTTGACGATGAAGAAGCCCTGCAAGAAGCAGGTCGCTTGTTTACCATTGTTGATGGCACCACGGAAAAGCTGTTGGACTTCAACGACAAATATTTAGAAACCGATGACCTCAGCAGCCTCGACAGCGACTTGTCGCAGTTGGGTGAAACCTTGGAAATTCGTTTCAGCGCAGAAGACCGCATGATCTCGGTATTGCATACCAAGCATAAAGATTTGGTGAATGGTTAAGTTTTAAAAACCTAAACCATGAACGCAAAAAGCCCGCCTAGTGCGGGTTTTTTATTGGGCTTTCAACAGCCTAGCTTTTCTTAAATGTGGGTGTTGAGCCAAGACTCGGAAAGACGGAGTAGAAGGGAATCGTCATCCTCGCGCAGCGGGGATCCAGTTGTTAACGGACTGGAACAAGAGCTGGATCCCCGCTGCGCGAGGATGACGATTCCGCAAGAAATACACGCAAAAACCTAGCAAAAAAGAAACTAGGCGATTTAAAACCCACAAGTTCTAGGCATAAAAAAACCCGCCGAAGCGGGTTTTTTTATGCTGATCAAATCAACTTATTTTTTAGCCGGTTTAGCAGCTGGTTTTTCTTCTGCAGCAGCGGCAGATTTCACTTCCAACAATTCCACTTCAAAAATCAAGGTAGACGCTGGTGGAATAGCTTGGTTACCTTGGTCGCCGTAAGCCAAACCAGCTGGAATGTACACTTCCCACTTGGAACCTTGTGGCATCAATTGCAAAGCCTCAACCCAACCAGCAATTACACCGCTTACTGGGAACTCAACTGGCTCACCACGTTGAACAGAACTGTCAAACACTTTACCGTCTAACAATTTACCGGTGTAGTGAACTTTAACAGTGTCAGTCGCTTTTGGCTTAACACCAGTACCTTCAGTAATCACTTTGTATTGCAAACCAGATTCGGTAGTTTTTACACCTTCTTTGGTTTTGTTTTCAGCCAGGAATTTTTCACCAGCAGCCTTGTTACCTTCGCTCAGCTTTTTAGCTTCTTCTTCTTTCTTCTTCATCATGTTATCTTGGAATTCTTTCATGATTTTTTCAGCGTCTTCTGCTGAAATGCGCGGAGCGGTAGCGCTCAACTTGTCCAACTCAGCTTTTTCTTCTTTGCTCAAAGATTCTGGCGCTTTTGCTTTCAGCTCGGCAAGTTTCGCCTGGTCAGCTGGGCTTAAACCATTTTTTGCATCGTTCAGACCCAACAGGAAAGAATCCTGATCCAACGCGATACCGTTTTGTTTGATGCCGTTACCGATGTTTTGACCAATCAAATAACTGACTTTTTGCTCAAGCGTATCCAATTTTGGAGCTTGCTTTTTGGCATCTTCTTTACAGCCCGCAACTAAGGCTGCAGAAGCCATTAAACCGATAATTGCTAATTTCTTGTTGATCATTTTGCACCCTAGTGGATTACATTTTTAAAGGAATATTGGCTCATGTTTGCCCGAACAATCTAAGCCAAGCACGTGATGGGCAACCTGCAGCTATACCACGGGTGTAACAGCCCTAACGGGCGCCAATGGTATACCAAAACATTAAAATTGTGCGGTATTTTGCCCATTTTTTCATGGATTAGAGCGATTTAGCTCATGTTCTAGAAACGCATGAGCGCATGAGACACACGACACACCACTTAGTTCTTGAAAACCAGGAAAAAAGCCCTATCTAGCAGGCGTTATAAAGTCACCCTCCATTGCCTAACTAGTGAGGATGCTCTGAGACAATTGCACAGCCAACGAAATTGTCACCGGAATGTCATACTTTTTTGTGGGGTAGCGCACTACACTGGCTTACGACTTTTGCCCTTATTTATTTATGTATCAGCAGGATTTTATTATGGCACGCATCACCTCCATTACCGATATTGAAAACCAAATTGCCAAAGTCACCGCCGAGCTGGAAAAAGCTCGGACTGCCCAATACGCCGCTGCCGAAAAGGCGCTGCTAGCCGCTCAAAAACGCGCCGCCGCCGCACAGGTAAAAGTAGATGGCTTGGTTGCCAAAGGTGGCTCAACAGCGGCGGCGCAAAACCGTTTAAACGTTGCACAAGCTGCTTTGGGTGAGCAAGAAAAATTGCTGGCTGTTGCACAAGAGCAATTTGATACTGCCAAAGCTGTGCAAGATGCCGCTGAAGAATTTGCCGAGAATGTTGCTTTAGTACTTTCAGGCAAAAAGCTCGGTAAAAAAATAAAATTCACCAAAAAAGAAAAAAAAGTCATTAAAGAGGACAAAAAGGAAGCGAAGAAGTTAGCGAAAGAAGAAAAGAAAAAAGCGAAGGATGAAAAGAAGGCCGCCAAGCAACTGAGCAAGCAAGCCAAACACGATGAACAACCAAAAGCTGAACCTCAGCCAAAAAGTAGCGCACCAACAGTAAATGCAAAAGCACCCGCTGCTAAAGCAAAAGCTGCCGCCCCAAAAAAGGTACCCGCCAAACCGAAAGCCAAAAAGGTGGAACAAGCACAACCTGTTGCTTTGGTTGAACAGCAAGCTGCCGAACCTGTAGAAGCAAACTTACCGGCACCTATTACGGTGGACAATGTTCCCGCTAGCACAGCAGCAGAATCGCCAGCGCGTGAAGCAGGAAAAGACGTTGTTGTGGAAACACAAGTTGTTCCACCGGCAGAATCTGCACCGGAAGAAAGTGCGCCGCAAGAAACTTCACATGACGACTCTGCAAACAAGCAGTCAAACGATTAAGAGATAATCCAAACCCATAAAAAAAGCGCGCCAGAGGAAAATCTGGCGCGCTTTTTTTATGGCCGGGTTTATAACTTTTTAAGACCGAGAAAAGACGGCAACAAACGCAGGTGGCAAATTTAATTCCTGCGCATAGCGCTCCAGGTTGCTTACAACTGTTTTATCCACAGCATTCGCGCTTTCGCTAAGCCAACGCTCAAGCTCTTCCAACAATTTTTTCTCTGCCAAGAGTTCCGCTTGTTTCAGCGCATTGCGCAGCTGTTCTTGAGTTTCATCCTGAGGTAATGCTTCAAAAGGTAATTTCAGTTGCCTGCGCAACGATCGCAACGGCTCAACGATCTGAATCGTCCAGCCAGCGATATGCGTTTTTAAGCGGGCAAATCCGGCGTCACTGAGCGGTTGACTGCGCGCATCCAACCAGCACATAGCAATTAACAAACACACATTGGCCTTGTACTCGTCCTGCACGCGTACGCAGGTATCAGCAACTTGCGGTTGCGCGTAAAACGCTACCGCGAAATCCCAAAGTTGCTGTGGTTCGTTCATTGTCTGGCTGTTCAAAGTTTAAAGACTCTTAACTGAAATCACCGTTACCGATTGCGGAGCAACCGTAAATTTAAGTTGCCCGTTCGTTGCCTTGAGCGCAAGGTTTTTGGGCGATACCACATCCGGTTTTGCAAAAGTGTTTACCGCATCTATCGCCGGAGCTTGCAATATTTCGCCCTCAGCTTTGGCGATGGATTTGCCCTGCAATGACAAATCTATATCAACGGATTGTTTAGGGTCGATATTGGTCACTGCCACCCAAATGCGCCCTTGGTCATCGCGCGCAGATATAGCATCAATTCGCGGCAAATTAATATCGCCTTCTTTATACACGCCTTGATCGTAGGACGTGTTAAGCCTCACCGCATTTTGAAAGGGAACATACATACGGAACGCATGATAGGTTGGCGTTAAAACCATCTTCTCCTTGTCCGTTAAAATCATGGCTTGTAACACGTTAATCATTTGCGCGATGTTGGCACCGCGTACGCGATCTGCATGACGAGCAAAAATATTAAAGTTCAATGCAGCAATAATGGCATCGCGCTGGGAGTTTTCCTGCTCCAAATATCCGGGATCTGTACCCTTGGTTGGTGCGTACCATGTGCCCCACTCGTCCACCAAAATGCCCACTTTTTTCTCGGGGTCGTACTTATTCATGATGGCGACATTGGTGTTAATAAAATCATTCATGCCCAAGGTTTCTTTAATCACGCTGGCATATTGTTTTTCATTAAAACCCGTTGCCGGAATATTGGGCGGCCAACCACCACGGGTGTAGCGATGTAATGAAAGCGCTTGAATATTCCACGCCCAAGTTCTTTTGCTCCAAGCGTTCATCACCACTTCGGCGTATTCCGGAAAGCCATCGCCATCAGGGCCAACCGACACTTGTTGCGTGGGCATATTTTTGTTGTGATTGGTGCTGAAGTTGGAAAACAGCTTTAATTTGGTCACGTACTCTTCGGCGGTTAAAGGCCCACCGCAACCCCACATCTCGTTACCAATGCCCCAGAAAGCCACCTCGTAGGGTTGGGGATGGCCATTGGCCGCACGCTCTTTTGCCAAACTTGAATCTTGCGCCGTCAAGTATTCCAGCCAATCTGCCGCCTCTTGCACAGTGCCAGAACCCACGTTGGCCGATATAAAAGCGTTAGACCCAATCTGCTCGATAAAATCGAAAAACTCGTGTGTACCAAAGGAATTGGGTTCAGTGCGGCCGGCCCAACTGGCGTTGATGCGGCTACGTCTGTTTTCGGGTTTGCCGATCCCATCGCGCCAATGGTATTCGTCTGCAAAGCAACCGCCCGGCCATCTTACGTTGGGTACCTTGAGTGCCTTTAAGGCACCCACTACGTCCTTACGGATGCCGCGTGTGTTGGGGATTTTGGAATCCGCCCCAACCCACACACCCTCGTAAACTCCCCGCCCAAGATGCTCCGCAAACTGGCCAAAAATGTGGCGATTAATAACAGGGCCTTGTTCGGCAGGGTCAACGGATATTTTGACGGCCGTGTTCGCTGAAGCATTCAGCGCACTAAAACCCATAACGCAGAACAAGGTTGAACCTAACAACCTCATACTCGCGCGACCTAACACGGGGGAAACAAGCCTACGCATATCCAAATCCTCTACTCGAACATTATTTTGAATTTCACTGAGAATATTATATGACAAAATACCTTAAAGTTCGCAGATTCAGGCGCGTTGGACTTATTCATAGGCCCCGCAGTCTGCTAGCATGCGCGCCATGATTCAATTACAAAATATCTCACTCCAACGCGGCCCCAAATTCCTTTTGGACGCCGCCGATCTCACGATTTACCCGGGCCAAAAAGTTGGCCTGATTGGTGGCAATGGCACCGGTAAATCCACCCTATTCCAAATGCTGCTCGGCAAACTCGCCAGCGACACCGGCACCTTGGATATTCCCAAGCAGTGGCGTGTTGCGCACATGGCGCAGGAAGTTGGCCACACCACGCGCAGCGCGTTGGATTATGTGCTGGATGGTGATAGCGAATTGCGCCGGCTTGAACGCGAGATCATTGCGGCGGGTAGTGATGGCGACAAACTCGCGCACTTATACGGCGATATGGAAAATATCCACGCCTATTCCGCACCAGCACGCGCGCAGCAATTGTTAAATGGTTTGGGATTCAGCGCGGGCGATGATGCACGCCCCGTTACGGATTTTTCCGGCGGCTGGCGCATTCGTTTAAACCTCGCGCAAGCGCTCATGTGTCCGTCGGATTTATTGTTGCTCGACGAGCCCACCAACCATTTGGATTTAGATGCAACACTCTGGCTGGAAGAATGGCTTAAGCGTTATGCGGGCACCCTGATTATTATTTCGCACGACCGCGATTTCCTCGACAACATTGTCGATCGCATCGTTAATATCGAAAAGCAGAAGCTGGATTTATACAGCGGCAATTATTCGGCGTTTGAACGCCAACGTGCAGAAAAATTAGCCCAGCAACAAGCGAGCTACGAGAAACAACAAGAGCGCATTGCTCACGTAGAAAATTATATTCGCCGTTTTCGTGCGCAAGCCACCAAAGCGCGCCAAGCCCAGAGCCGCATTAAAGAATTGGAGCGCATGGAAAAAATTTCGGCTGCCCATGTGGATTCGCCGTTTAGCTTCACCTTTAAATGCTCTGAAAAAATGTCTGTGCCTTTGGTGCATATCGCGCGCGCCGATATCGGCTATAAAATTTCGAATACAGAAACCCGAAAAGTGTTAGAAAAAGTGGAGTTGGCCATTCGCGCTGAAACGCGCATTGGTTTGCTCGGCCCCAACGGTGCGGGTAAATCTAGTTTGGTAAAAACCCTTGCGGGTTCTTTGCCGCTTATCGCCGGTGATCGTATTAACGGTGAGCATTTCAAACTCGGTTATTTTGCACAACACCAATTGGAAGCCTTAGATATCAACGCCTCCGCCGCTTTGCATATTCAACGCTTGTCGCCAACAGCACGTGAACAAGAAATTCGTGATTTCCTCGGTAGCTTTGATTTCCACGGCGACCGCGCATTCGAACCAATCACGCATTTTTCCGGCGGCGAAAAAGCCCGGTTGGCGCTTGCGATTATTGCGTGGGAGAAACCCAACGTATTATTGCTCGACGAACCGACCAACCATTTAGATTTGGAAATGCGCCAAGCATTGACCATGGCGCTGCAAGATTTTGAAGGCGCTGTGATTATTGTGTCGCATGATCGTCATTTATTGCGCAACACCGTAAACGAATTTCTGTTGGTGGCTGATGGAAAAGTCAGCGAGTTTGACGGCGATTTGGAAGATTACTACAAGTGGCTGCTACAACAACGCCAAGCACAAACTGCTGCAGAAGAAAAATACGCACCTGACAATGAAAACAAAGTCGATAAAAAAGCCCAGCGCCAACAATCCGCAGCACAACGCCAGCAACTAAAACCGCTGACGAACAAATTAAAAAACCTTGAAAGCCAAATGGAAAAATTCCAAACCAAATTGGCCGATATAGAAACCCAGTTGGGCGACTCCAGTATTTACGACGATAAAAATAAAGCGAACTTGCAACAACTGCTACTAGACCAAGCCAAGTTGCAACAACAGCTGGAAGAAACAGAAGAGAATTGGTTAATGATTAGTGAAGAGATTGAAGCGGCGAGTAATTAATTTTCACAAGACTATGCTGTAAATCCCCCTAGCCCCTTTTCAAAGGGGGACTAGATCGAAGCGCCGTTTGAAATCCCCCCTTTGAAAAAGGGGGCTAGGGGGATTTTACTTACATCTATTTAGAGCAAAAGCATTAGTAGCTCTGGGCAAAAATCACATCACATCTGCGCAATAAACTTCGATAAGACTTCAAACTTTTCTGCATCGTTATCCACAAAGCGAATCACCATTTTAATGGTGTTGGAATCCGCGCGGTTTTCGCCGGCGGTTAAGCTGTGTACATAAGCGTTAACGCGTGCGAGTCCATTGGCTTCGCCCATATCAATATCCACCACCGTTTGTTCAAACAGCATGGGTAATTTATCCGTGCGCTCAAGCGTGCAACTCATCAGTTGCAGCGACATCTCGCGAACATTGCAGTTAAAAATACGGTGATCGGCAAAACGTAATTGGGCTTTCGCTTTGGATGGCGCTTTTACTGCCGCAACCGATGGCTTTGCGACCAATGCAGAAGAGCCGGTTAATAAGGCGGCGTTGGAATTAGCTGGTGCGGTAGGTCTGGGCGCGGGCGATGCTTCTGGGCGGCCACCGGTTAGCACATCGATAGATGCCGCTGCGATTCCTTGAGTGGCAGCGCGGGGGGCGCTGGCTACCGGCAGTTTGCCCAAGGCGCGCAATTGCTTACTGACTTTACGGAGCAATTCGTCGGCCGAGAAAGGCTTGGAGAGATAGTCAGAAACGCCGGATTGAATGGCTTTTACGATGTGATCGCGGTCGCCACGACTGCTGATCATCACAAAGGGAACCTTGGCACCGTTGGGGCTGGCGCGCACGTTGCGCAGAAATTCTTCGCCCGTCATTAGCGGCATTTCCCAATCTGATAAAACCAAATCTATATCGTTTTGTTTAAACAATGCGAGCGCTCGCGCGCCGTCGGCGGCATCGAATATTTCTACGCCGGGAATGCGGTCGCGCAATTGTTTTTTGATCATATCGCGAATGAAGGTAGCGTCATCCGCGACCAGAATTTTTAGAGCCATAAATTGGAAACCTTGCCGTTATCACATCAGCTTAGCCTAGTTTGTCGGCTTTGCTCTGTGCGGCTAGGTGGGGTGATGGTGACTGGGGCTAGCGAATTTTCAGGTGACGCACCGGCATTTGAACACCGGGCTCATCATCTTCTAGCGAATAGCCCGCTTGAGCAGCTTCAACCGCAATACGCATCCAAAAGACCAGCTCGGCGGGTTGCGCAAGAACTTCGTCAGGCAACTGAAAGAAATTGGATTCGCCTGTCTCTATGGTGGAGGGCAAGAATGCTGTCATACGTTTGGCGATGTAAATACTGCGAGAGTAGTCATCAGCACGGAAGTAGAGGCGATCATGAATAGCTATGGCGAATTGCACACCTTGGTGGTAAATACCGTAGCCGTTAAATATACGACGGTAAGACACCGGAGCCACTTGGCTCATACTTTCCACTGCACTCAGTAAAAAGCTGCTACTTACCGTCATAGTGTTCCTGACTTTATAGGTTGTTATTGTAGGTTGGTGTGCAAAAAATCAACGAGAACTTTAATGTCCCTAGATCATTGAATGCAACAAACTTCTAAGAATGAATTTTTTAATAAGCGAAGCTTAGTTGAGAATTTAGTAATATAAAGTAGCGCTTTGAAAAATTTTTTAAATATATCTGTCATATTCAAACACTGATTTCAGCGCGCGTGAAAAACCATTCACGCTCACTCGATTGCGTTGAATCAAATGCGTAACCGGCTACATCAAATTGTTTTATGGCCGCAGGCTCAGTAATTCGGTTTTGAATGATGTAAGCGCTCATCATGCCGCGCGCCTTTTTGGCAAAAAAACTGATGATTTTGTATTGACCATTTTTTTGGTCTTTGAAAATGGGCGTAATAATCTCTGCCTTTAGCAACTTGGGTTTTACTGCACCAAAGTATTCCGCGGAGGCAAGGTTAATCACCACCGATGATTTTATGTCTTTTAACTGCTTATTTACTGCAGTGGTGATGCTATCACCCCAGAATTCATAGAGGTTTTTGCCACGCGAATTGGCAAACCCAGTACCCATCTCCAAGCGATAGGCCTGTATTAAATCGAGCGGCCGCAAAAGCCCGTAAAGGCCGGACAAAATACGCAAATGCTGCTGCGCGAATTGAATATCGTCTGCTGAAAAAGACTCTGCCTGCATGCCGGTGTAAACATCGCCCTGAAACGCATAAATGGCCTGCTTGGCGTTGGTGGGTTTAAAGGGTGTTTTCCAGTGTGCAAAGCGATCAAAGTTCAACACGCCCAGCTTGTCGCTGATGCTCATGAGTTTGGAGATATCATGAGGCGCAAGCGAGCGTAGTTCGCTAATGAGCTGTTTGGATTGCTTGAGAAAATCCGCCTGCGTGTATTCTGGAATGGGCGCGGGTGTTTCAAAGTCGAGCGTTTTGGCCGGGGAGATCAATAGCAACATAAATTTTCAATCGTCAAAAGAAAAAACGGTTTATTCCGGCTTCAAAATGTCTTGCCACCAATTTAACGGCGTTTGGCCGTCGACAGGATCGTAGACGTTGCCGTACATCCAGGCACTGCGGCCATCTTTGCCGACAAATTGGTTAAGCATTTCTTCAACCACGCTAAAACCGCAGCTCACATGAACGGAGTAGACCAACATACGTGGGGTTTCGACGTCGAGATCACCGCCTAGCTTTTCAATTTCTGCGGTTAAGGAATCGGCCAGAGCGCTAATATCGTCGCGGCTAAACACCCGCACGCTAAGGTTGCCACTGCGTTGGACGATCTCGAATTCCTGATTAGGAACATCGCAGCGAATAACATCGCCGCTAGCGAGACCTTTTACAAACGCAGGTGATTTCACTAACTGCATGTGGCCATTTTCCAATTCGCGCACGTGCATTTTTTCAACAATCGGCTGGCCATTTGCACCTAAACCTGCAAATAACTCAATAACTTGAAGCGCTTTCATTGGGGTTCTCATGTTCTATTGCGGATGTGGCATTATATCCGAGATACCGACTCATAAAGGAGGAACTATGAAACACCTAATTCGATTGTCTGCGGGCGCGTTGCTAGCCATGAGCTTAGTGGGCTGTGCGGTTAACCCAGTCACGGGTAAGCAAGAAATAATTTTTGATTCAGTCGCACAGGACATTGCCACCGGCAGCCAGAACTATGTGCCCAGCCAACAATCCCAAGGCGGGCAATATGTGGTTGACCCAGGGTTAACGGCTTACGTGAACCAAGTGGGTAAAAAGCTCGCTGCGGTGAGCGATATGCCTAAGCTTCCCTACGAATTTGTCGTATTGAACAACGATGTTCCCAATGCCTGGGCAATGCCCGGCGGCAAGCTCGCCATTAACCGTGGTTTGATCGTACAGCTGGAAGATGAAGCACAATTAGCCGCTGTTATGGGCCACGAGATTGTGCACGCTGCGGCGCGCCATGGTGCGAGTACAAAATCACAGCAAATGGTTGTTGGTGCAGGTGCACTTTTGGCGGGTGTTGCTATCGCCAATAAAAAGCCGGAATACGGTGCCCTTGCCGTAGGTGCATTGGCTGTGGGTGCTACCGCATGGAATGCAAAATATTCGCGCGATCACGAAACCCAATCTGACATTTACGGCATTAAATACATGCAAAAAGCGGGTTACGACCCACAAGCCGCTGTAGAGCTTCAGGAATTGTTTGTGCGCATGGCAGAGAAACAAGAACCCAGCTGGATAGAGGGTTTGTTTGCAAGCCATCCGCCCTCACGAGATCGCGTGGCCGTTAACCGTGCAGAAGTTGCTAAATACCCCAAAGGCGGCGCACGTAATAAAGAAGCATTCCAACATGCTCTCGCACAGCTCAAAAAAGACAAAGATGCTTACGCGGGTTATCAAGATGCGATGAAAGCAGCCAAAGCCAAACAATACGACAAAGCGCTTTCATTAGTGGACAACTCAATTCAGCAACAACCCAAAGAAAACCTGTTTTGGGAGTTGAAAGGAAAACTGCTACTGCAAAAAGATCAAAACAAAGAAGCGATTCCGGCATTGGATAAAGCCATTGCAACCAACCCTAATTTCTTCCGCCCCTATATTTACCGCGGTATGGCTTACAAAGAATTAGGCAATCGCAACTTTGCGGAACGCGATTTAATCGCCAGCCAAAAATTGCTGCCCACGCAGGAAGCCAGTGAACAATTGGGTGATATCGCCTTAGCGAAAGGGGACCGCGGCACGGCTCGCGCTTACTATGAGCAAGTCGCCGCTGCCGGCGGTGAAGCGGGCGAACGCGCCAGAGCAAAATTAGCGCAGATTCAGTAAGACGTTTAATGAAAAAGCCCGCGTAACTGATCGGTTACGCGGGCTTTTTCACACTAAAATGTACACATGAAAAACCCAATCTACAAAGGCAACTCATAACAGTGGGCAGATTTTTTTAATACAAAGCCAATATTGTTGTAAAAGACATGCGATTCTTCTCTCTGCACATTTGAGCGAACAACCAACTTTTTAAGTTCCAAACTTTTTGCCCAATTTACCGCAGCTGCCACCAATTTTTGGCCCACGCCGAAACGGCGATATTCTTTGCCCACAATTAAACCTGTAATTTCTGCTTTAAAACCCGTTTCTAAGGAAATGCGCTTTTCAATAACGACCCAACCACATATAGATGCAGAATTATTCATCGCAACAAAGACACAGTGATTTTCTGAGGCTAGTAAATAGCTTAACCATTCTTTGGTGTTAGCCTCATCTGCCGCATAACCAAGCTCGACAGTCAGGCAGGATATTTCCGCTGCATTTTCAATACTTGCTTCATGTATTTTTATATTCATTATTGTTAATTATCCTAACAGCTTGTTATGCGCGGCAAAATGCGCAGCTCTACTGACCTAAAGATTTTTTGCATCTACCAAAATTTCCACCAACGTTTTACGCGAAAACATTGCATCGGGATAGCTTCTGGATCGACTTTATTCAAAGATTCAATCCCTTCGTACTGGAATCCCATTAGGTGTAATAGCGTATGTTCTCCAAACTCCAACGGATGAAATGGCAGAGGATATGAGTCATCTTCATCGTCCGGATCAACGGCGGGGTGTTTATGGTTCCAAAATTCTTCTTCAAAAGAGAGATGTGAGCCTATATCTTCAATAACCCCGGAATCGGGGGAAAGACTTAGCGAGCGAATTAGCTGCCCATTTTCCCATATTGCGAAGGCAAACCAGTCAACCACACTGTGCATTGCAAAAACGTAGGTATATTTGAAATTGGCAAATCGTAAATAGTGACACGGGATTTTTGATGGGTTGTCGATTGCAACCGACGATGTGGCAACAACAACGAGATCACCAAGGTTCGCAATGTGGACGAAGCCTCTTCGAGGACATGTAACCGACAAATTTCCATCCCCCACCCTGTTAAATTTTTTATGTGGAAACAATGCGGCCAATATTTCGGAATGTCTTTCATTGATTTGTTTTAGCTCTTTACTCCATATAGACGGAACATCACCATTTGAATAGATAATCATCCAGGTTTTTGCACCCATAAAGAGCTCCAATAGCGTTTGGGCTGATAGCTTAATGCTCGCGCTGAAATAAAAAGAAGATACGCCTGTTTAAAAACAGCTTCAACGTAGGCAACAGTAGTGCGTTAGGCGATTGTTTGAGGGCAATGAAGGACACAAAAAAGATAGCCGCTTTAGGTAAGCAGCAGTTAGACAACGATGCAATAAACGATGTGTTTATTCGCTGGCAGATGTTTCAGGGTCAGTATCTATTACCTTTGCGCTATGTACGGTAACTATTTCGACATTTTCAACGTTTGTTTTTCCATAGGGCTTAGCAGCAGCACAAACGCGTTTTTGTGCTTCTTCCTGCGTGAGTGTTTCGGAATCGGTAATGACTTCGAGAGACTCTTTTTGTCCATCTAAGGTGTATTCAACAACATAACGATGTTCCATCTTACTAACCTCCTGCAACGAATCGTCGCTTAATTCATCAACTACATTTTGTATCTCTTAACTATATCCAACTGCAGCCCTGTACGTGGTGCGACAACGTACGCTGGCCCGAATTTGTAATCGGTCTGTTTAGCATCTAGGCTTAATCGGTTACATAACCTAACAATAAACAGATGTGAACCTATGAAAACCTACTTGATGTGGGGCCTTTCGCTCCTTAATGCATTCATTGCCATGACGATGGTTGGCTTCAACACCAGCGGCGTACTGCTGGGTGTGATTGCGGGCTTGATTACCGCTGTGGCAAGTTATTTGGCGCAACAGAACCAAGGCTCTGCGCAACACCACGCGCTGCAGGATTCGCTTAGCCGCGCAAAAATTCAAGGCGTGCAAAACATCAGTATCGCAGCAACATCTATTGCGATTGGCGGGGCGACGCTCTCCAGCTTTTTGGAAAAGCTCGCATCCTCCCTAAACAAACAAGTCGAGCATGCAAAGGAAATTGCGGAGCGTATTGACGCGCTTGAGTCAGGAAATCATCAACTCAACAACAAAATTGGTCATGTACAACTACAAGGCCAAGGGGCTTATGAGTTAACGCAAAAAAGCCATGAGCATTTAACGTTTGTGACGCAACAGCAACACACGTTAAATAACCAAATTGCAGAAACCAGCGCACTACTCACTAAGTTTCAACAACAAGCACAATCTATTAGTGCAATTACAGATGTAATTAACCAGCTGGCCAATCAAACTAATTTACTGGCATTGAACGCGGCAATTGAAGCAGCTCGCGCGGGCGAACAAGGCAGGGGCTTTGCGGTAGTGGCCGACGAAGTTCGCAACCTTGCGCACAAAACCGCGCAGGCAACTCATAATATTGAAGCCTTGGTGGGTGAAATTACGCAAGACAGTTCCGCATCGGTTGCGGCCATGGAATCGGTGGTGAGATCTGGCGAGCAAGTAAACCAATCGATTCAGCAAGTGGCTGATTTTGTGAAGACCGCATCGGAACATAGTAGCGAAGCGTTTAATTCATTGAGTGAAATTACACACATTATTCAAGCGCATGAACACACAAACTCGGGCATTTCTGCTAACGCTAATAACTTACACCACTCTATTCTGTCGGTTGATAAGGAGTTGGAGAGTGCCTCAGAAAAGATCTTGAGTTTAACCAATCAAACAGAAGGCATTTTCCGTCATTTACATTTATTTGAATTGGGCGATCGCAATAGCCAAGTAATGGCTATTGCGATCAACACGGCTAAACACATTGGTGAATTATTTGAGGATGCGATTAAACGCGGAACCATCTCTGAGCGAGACCTGTTTGATTTTAATTATCACCCCACACCTAACACGCAGCCCCAAAAATACACCACGCGGTTTGACGCATTTACTGATAGATGCTTACCCGCTGTTCAAGAGCCTATTTTATCGGCTAACAATTTTATTGTGTTCGCAGGCGCGGTAGATATAAACGGCTACTTCCCCACACATAATTTGAAATTTAGCCAACCGCTTACCGGCAACTATGAAAAAGATTTGGTCAGCAGCCGGACCAAGCGTATTTTTAATGACCGCACAGGTTTACGCTGCGGTAAAAATACCGAGATTTTTTTGCTACAAACCTACAAGCGGGATACCGGAGAAGTTATGCACGATTTATCCAGCCCCATTTATGTGAATGGAAAACATTGGGGTGGATTTAGGATTGGCTATCTCGCGCAAAATTGATAAAAAGCCCGAGCAATGTTCGGGCTTTTTTTTACAAAAAATCAGTGCTGGTGAAACGACACCTCTGCTGAATGTGCCATACGCTCCAAAGCATCCAATACTCGCGCACCAGAGGATTCCATACGCTTGATAGCCTGCGTGGTAGATTCCGCATCACCACGACGATGCGCTTCGAGCGCTAACTTGGCTTCGCGATGGAACACTTGGTGCGGCTCGTCCATTTCTTTGTAACCGCTCAAATGCGAATGCTCGCGCCCTTCGCCATCGTTATACCACTTGCCTAGGCGGCAATTTGAATGATCCGAAAAATCGTGCATGCTCTCGTTGGATAAACCAAACAACACCCGATACACGCGAAACTTGTAAAGGATGTGATCCACCTTGGCAACTTCGCACATGCCACGCAATGACGCAGCGGATGTTGTACGCTCCGAGATTTTCGCTATATCCAAAATATGGCTAATCGTTTTCGCTGCTTCTGCACCATCACTACTAAATGATTCGGCTTGCACCGCAAAGGAGACGATTTGCTCGCGGCTTGCCGCGCTGTCTTCACGCATTTGACTAACCAATGCAGAAATTTCGCCCGTGGCTTGCGCGGTGCGCTGCGCAAGGCTGCGAACTTCATCCGCCACCACCGCAAAACCACGCCCTTGTTCACCTGCGCGTGCCGCTTCAATCGCAGCGTTCAACGCCAGCAAGTTGGTTTGGTCAGCAACGCCTTTAATTAAATTAACGATACCGCTAATTTGTTGCGCGCGGCTATCCAATTCACCCACACGCGTTGCGGAAACTTGCGAATCTGTTGCCAACTTACCAAGGTGACCTGAAATTAAACTCACAGCAGTGCTACAACTGGACGAGGTAGTTTGCATATCTGCAGCGCGGTCTTTTTCTTCGCGCATGTTGGTGGCGAATCCGCCCAAACTGCCCTGAAGCGCGGTAATCGAATCGCCCATGGATTGCAATTGCACGAGTAACTCTTTAACACGTTGTAGCTCAAGCTTGTCGTCATTGACACTTTTGCGCAGCTTTTCGAGTTCTTGATTGGTCGTAAGCAATTCTGTATCGCGGGTATTAAGGGCACGGCGCAAGGTGGAGATTTCTTCCTGCGCGGCCAAGAGTTCGTGTTTATTAAAGCCCAGCATGGGTAAATCCTTGAACGTTTAAGTTTATTGTAGGTTTATTGATTTATTGGATAAGCGGTTTAAACCGATATAGGCTTAAGCCTAGCTTATAAATTCATAAACATTAAAAAACTTTTCAGGATGTACCTTGTGCTGTGCCACAAACATAAAAAAGGCCAACAACCTAAGGTCGTTGGCCTTTTTTCAAAGGTTTCGGCGGCAGTTTTTAAGTCCTAGCTTTGTGGAATACTTTTGCGCAGCAAAACCACAAAACCGCGACCTAAAAACTGTCCAAGGAACGTAGCAACTGAGCTGGAACGATTGTTAGGCTTTTTTCTACGCACGTTCGTTTACAAGTAGCTTAGCCTCAATTTCCTTGCAGAGTTCGATTGGGTCAAATCTTCTATTTAACTTACGAGAGATTTCATTACAACGAAGCTGAATCTCTTTAGATGTAATTAGAGCGCGAATAGCGATTTCAAAACGACGTGAGGTTATTCGGCTTGCTCGTAGCACTGCACCTGCACCAAGTTCTTCAACACGGGCAGCATTGTCAAATTGATCCCACGCAAACGGAGTTACCAATTGAGGTATGGCCGCCTTAAAAGCTTCTGCTGTTGTACCAATACCACCGTGATGTACCAGAACTTTAATATTGGGCAACAAGTTTACAAGTGGAACATAAGGCTGCCACAACACTGAATCGGGCAGTTCGGAAGGTAACTGAGATCTGTCTTTAGTTAAAAATATGGCTCGTTCATTTAAATTTTTAACGGCAGCCAAAGCACAAGAGAAAAATTTACTGGCATGTAAATTTGCTGTCCCTGGAGTGAAGACCAAAGGTTTTTCACCTTTTGCGATAAACTCCTGAAGCTCAAGCGAAAAACCCTCATTAGATACAGAATCAAACAGTTGAAAATCAGCATTTATAATCGGTTGAGGCCAGTCTGGCATAGTGTTACAGAACCATGTTGGAAATAGGGTAACTGTAAGATCTGGAGCCTGCTCAATGTGTTCTATATAAGCGGTTTTGATCGTGTTTAAACCTAGGGCTTTTCGAGCTAAGTTCGTTTGAACTAAAGCTGAAGGGTCGATCAATGTCTTGTCAACAAACTTCCATAACATCTTACGCCAACTCATTGGCACCCATTTTGGTATTGTAACCTCACCAATAAGAAGCGGGTCATAGCAGGTTCGCAAGCCAAATGGAGCCAAGATTACTGAGACAATTTTACAAGGCAGGCCATGATCTCGAACCATAGCCGCACTTGCGATAACTAGAGGGTGCGCAAGGATCACCGTTGGATTATGCAAAACTGTCGATCGAATAACTGAATCAATCTCAATAAACCGATCCTTACTGTCAGCAAATAGCACAGAGATGGCACGTTGAGGATCCCATATATCTGGATTTTCGATAATTTTGAGATATTCCTCTTCAGTACCAAAGCCTACAAAAGCTAACCCTGCAGTTTGCACTAACTTTGCGTGAACACTATTTGCAATGAACGTAACTTTTCTTCCAAACGATTGCACCGACAGTGCAATTCGAATGAATGGATAAATATCTCCGGCAGAACCCGTTGTAATGACGACATAGTGAGGTTGTTCTGAATACATCAAATAATTTCCTTTTTTAGCGAAGACGGTAGATTAAGGCGAGCCTAACGCCGAGCTTGTTAGGCATTTTTGTTCCGAAGCCAGATCTTGAAATACATTAAAGCCAAAAGAAATTCGGTAACAATTGCAAGAAAAATACCGACGCCTGCATACTCGCGGAGATATTCGATTGTACCCAGTAGCGCTAATGAGATCATTGCTGTTGCAATACCTAAACAAATAGCCTGCCTAGACTCAGAGTGCACTGCATTTCTACTGAACCAGGTTAAAACTGATATACCTAAAAATAGCATTGCGGCTCTTCTACCAATAAATGATTCTAAATTATTTCCCTCTATCTCAAACAAAATAAATATGGCTTGTGGATAAAATAAAAGAACCACGCATAGAGTGAATGCGATTACTGTGGTTACGACACTCACTATTCTATATTCAATCATATCTTTCCCACCTATACCTAACAAAGGGTTGTGAGAGTAGAGCGTAATTATCCCTGTAAGAATACCTTGGAACTTGTTGGGCGCGCAAACACGTGGGCACCAACACTTAAATCGAGCGAGCGTTCGTGCGAGCGCGGTAACTCAACATGAATTACGTCATCACTCAACTTGTTTTTAAGTTCAATACGCAACACAGAGCCTGCGGTGCTGACATGAGAAATGGTCGCTGGAATTGATCCTTCGCTGTTTTCCTGTGTCAGCTCAATATCGTGCGGCCTTACGTAAGCAACCGCAGTTCGATTATTAATACCGTTAAATTCCGGCGCAGGCAATTTGTAGTCGCCAATGTGCGCCCACCCATTTTCTACGCGACTGTGAAACAAATTAACCTGTCCAATAAAATCGTAAACAAAAGGACTCGCTGGATTGTTATAAATTTCATCTGGCGAACCAATTTGCTCAATCTTGCCTTTGTTCAACACAACGATGCGATCTGCCACTTCCATCGCTTCTTCTTGATCGTGAGTTACGAAGATTGAGGTGATGTGCAATTCATCATGCAAGCGACGCAACCAACGGCGCAAATCTTTACGCACTTTTGCATCGAGCGCGCCGAATGGTTCATCCAGCAATAATACTTTTGGTTCAACGGCAAGCGCACGCGCCAATGCGATACGTTGACGTTGACCGCCCGATAATTGATGCGGGTAACGATCAGCAAGCCAATCAAGCTGAACCAACTTCAATAGTTCATGCACGCGATGTTTAATTTCTTCCTTGCTTGGGCGCGTCTCTTTTGGGCGCACACTCAAACCAAAGGCCACGTTGTCAAACACCGTCATGTGGCGGAACAACGCATAGTGTTGAAATACAAAACCTACGTTACGTTCGCGAACATGTACATCGGTTGCGTCTTCGCCGTGGAATAGAACGCTGCCGTTATCGGGATTTTCCAATCCGGCGATAATGCGCAGCAGTGTTGTTTTTCCGCAGCCTGATGGGCCAAGCAAAGCTACTAATTCGCCCGTAGGAAAATCCAGCGATACATTGTTCAGCGCGGTAAAGTTGCCGAAGGTTTTGTGTAGGTTACGAACTTCTATGCTCATAATATTCTCGCAAATTTTTTCTAACTTAATTAAGTAGGGAGTCGTCATCCTCGCGCGAGCGGGGATCCAGCTCTTAATTTTCAATAAACTGATTTAGCCTGCCGCTGGCCTCACTTTTCTTTGCTTGCACAAAGAAAAGTAAGCAAAAGAAAGTGCACCCCTCTCGCGCCTATTTCCTGCGCGTTTCAGAAAACTGCTGTCGTTCCGACGCGACATCCTTGTCGCGTAGTCACTAAAACAAACATCCTGTTTGTTTTACACCAATTTTCTTCCAGTGCTCGGGTCGCTCGCAGGGGAGCCATCCGGTGCCATCATTGGGTTAATTGAAGCTACTGCGCCTGTGCCGTCCTAACCGCTAATTCATGTTCCCGCGCCGCCTTCCATTCCAAGGCACTTTTCAACACCAGCGTCACTAACGCTAACAAAGCCAACAAAGAGGCAACAGCAAACGCGGCAGCAAACTGATATTCGTTGTACAAAATTTCAATATGAAGTGGCATGGTGTTAGTTTGGCCGCGAATTTTTCCGCTCACCACACTCACCGCTCCAAACTCTCCCATGGCACGCGCATTACACAAAATGATTCCGTAAAGTAAACCCCATTTAATAGAAGGAAGGGTTACGCGAAAAAACATTTTCCATCCGCTTGCTCCTAATGTAATTGCAGCCTCTTCTTGCTCTTTACCTTGCTCTTGCATCAGTGGAATCAATTCCCGTGCAATAAACGGGAAGGTAATAAATATTGTTGCCAAAACAATTCCCGGTACAGCAAACATAATGCGAATATCGTGATCCATCAGCCAATGGCCGAATAAACCCTGTGCACCGAATAACAACATGTAGATCAAACCGGCAATAACCGGTGATACCGCAAAGGGTAAATCAATTAAGGTGATGGCGAGTTGTTTACCGCGAAATTGAAATTTCGCAATTGCCCAACTTGCCGCCAAACCGAAAATAACATTACAAGGTACCGCAATAGCGGCCGCAATTAAGGTCAACTTAATGGCGTGTGCCGCAGCGGGTTCAGTAACGGCTGCGAGATAAACACCAAGGCCTTTGCTAAACGCTTCAACAAAAACAACGACCAATGGCAAAATTAAAAACAAGGATAAAAATACCAGCGAAGTTGCAATAAGGCTGTAACGAATCCAGCGCGCTTCTGTGGTAGCACCCTGAATACGCTGCGCGCTAGTACTATGCAAATTTGACACTATACCGCCCATGATTAGCCCCCTGTTCTCTTGTGACTCCAGTGTTGGAGCAAGTTAATCAGTAGTAACAAAATGAAGGAGAACAAAAGCATCACACTACCGAGCGCAGCCGCACCCGCGTAATCAAATTGTTCTAGCTTGGTCATAATTAACAGGGGTGTAATTTCTGTTCGGTAAGGCATGTTGCCGCTAATAAACACAACCGAACCGTATTCGCCAATGGCGCGCGCAAATGAAAGCGCAAAGCCAGTTAACAACGACGGTAATAGCGCGGGAAAGATAATGCGTTTAAAGGTTTGCCAACGATTTGCACCAAGACTTGCGGCAGCTTCTTCTACTTCGGCTTCCAAATCAGCCAATACCGGCTGAACTGTTCGCACAACAAAAGGCAAACCAATAAAGGTAAGTGCAATGGTTACACCAATCCAGGTATAAGCAATTTTTATATCCAGCAACGCAAAATATTGTCCAACCAAACCTGAAGGTGCGTAAATTGCGGTAAGCGCAATGCCAGCAACTGCGGTTGGCAAGGCGAAAGGTAAATCCACAATCGCATCGACGATGCGCTTTCCAGGAAATGAATAGCGCACTAACACCCACGCCACGATTAACCCAAAAAATAAATTAATGGTTGCGCCTATAAGTGATGCACCAAAAGTTAAACGGTAGCTCGCCAAGGCGCGCCGATTGGTGACGACATCCCATAACTGATCCAGCGGTAATTCAAAACTTTTTACCACCAAAGCCGCTAGCGGAATAAATACAATAAGGCTTGCATAGAGAGTACCAAAACCCAATGACAAGCCAAAACCGGGAAGCACAGATTTTTGTAACCAGGGCTTTTTTTTGGAAACCGCATTTTGTGGTAGCGGTTCAATAGATGTTGAGACACTCATTTCAAAATCTCGTCAGTACCTGTGGTCAGGTAACTTTTTGTGATGAAAACTTCTAGAATAAATAGCGAGTAACACATGCTTCATTAAATATCGCCCACATGACTGCGGGCGATATTTACGACTTATTGACAAATCTTGTCGAAAATTCCACCGTCGCCAAAGTGTTCTGGTTGTGCTTTTTTCCAACCACCGAAGTCTTCAATCGTAAAGAGTTCTATTTTTGGGAACTTGCTGCCGTAGGCTGCCAAAACTTCTTTGTCACGTGGACGGTAGTAGTTCTTGGCAATTATGTTTTGGCCTTCTTTGGTGTAGAGATACTTCAAATATTCCTCTGCAACTTGGCGAGTACCGTGTGCGTCGGCGTATTTATCAACAACAGTGATTGAGGCTTCTGCCAAAATCGAAATGGAAGGAACAACAATTTCAACTTTATCCGGACCTAACTCGTTAACGGCCAAGAAAGCTTCGTTTTCCCAAGTCAACAACACATCGCCAATACCGCGTTGCACGAAAGTGGTCGTTGAGCCACGCGCGCCAGAGTCGAGTACCGGAACATTTTTAAACAGTTGCTTAACAAATTCCTGCGCGGCTTGATCAGAACCTAATTTCTTTTTCGCAAAGCCCCATGCTGCCAAATAGTTCCAACGCGCACCGCCTGAGGTTTTAGGGTTAGGTGTAATCACTTCTACATTTTTCTTAATCAAATCATCCCAGTCTTTGATTTTCTTTGGGTTGCCTTTGCGCACCAAGAACACTATGGTCGATGTATAAGGCGCACTGCTTTGTGGTAAACGATCTTGCCAGTTTTCTGGAATTAGCTTTCCAAACTTGTAGAGTGGGTCAATGTCACCCGCGAGCGCAAAAGTCACCACGTCTGCTTGCAGGCCGTCAATTACTGCACGTGATTGTGCACCCGAACCACCGTGAGACTGCTCCACTTTAACCGTGTCGCCCGTTTTGGCTTGCCAGTATTTGCTAAACGCCGCGTTGTATTCGCGGTAGAGTTCGCGCGTTGGGTCGTAAGATACGTTTAAAAGTTTTACTTCTTTTGCGATGGCACCACTGGAGAGCAGCAATGCACCGGCAACAAACGCTAATTTCTTAATTGCATTCATGGTGTGTGTTCCTGAAGAATGACGTGTATTTAGGTTGCGACATCGGGTGACTCCACCCGATGTATTGCATGGCTAAAATTAAAATTTAAAATCCAAGCCAACGGCGAAGGTTTTATCGACGCTAGCCACGGTGTTAATTTTTTCATCACCTTTGGTTTTGAGTTTGGCGTAGTAGGTAAACAAACGCGCTGCATCGCTTAATGCGTAGTCCACACCTATTGCAGCTGCATCGGTTTTTACATCTTTAAACGCAGCGCTTGGTGTGCTGGTTGCTTTGCCAACTTGAAATTTAGCGGTCCACGGACCGGAAATTTTCCATTGACCGTTAATTACGACAGCATCTTGTTCTTTGTAGGCTGTGCCTGAAGCGCCGTCCCATTCAGCCAATGGGTTCAAGCCATTTTGTGCACTTTGAGTTGTACCGGCTGAACCCACAAATGTTGAGGTCAAACCGCCGATGGTGTCGTAATCTTCGTGGCGTTCAGAGGTTTGATAGAAGCCGCCTAATTTCACTGTGCCTAAAGTCACTTCACCGGCTAAACGCAAGGTGTCAGCTGTCGCAACATTGTTTTCATAAGCGGCGCCCACATACCATTTTGCTTTGCCGTATACGACGGAAACTGATTTGCCGGTTGCAAAACCATTATCGTCTTGCGGGTTAGTTGCGGCATTCACCGGCACACCGGTTTCTTCTGCTTGAATAGCGGCAAGGTTAATTTCCAATCCACCTAACAAAATAGGAGAGGTATATTGGATAACGTTGTCTGGGCGGTTTTCACCGGTAATGTAAGTACCTATATCGGCGAGTGGATAATCATTAAAGCGATCTAAATCGGTACGCAGAACACTGGTGGTTTGCAGAGTTTTTAACGGAGTATCGTTTTTACCAATCAGTACTTGACCCCAATCCCCACGAACACCACCGAATACATTACGTTGCGTTAATTCGCGGCCATTACTGTTGGTACCGTTATCAACATCAATTCCGTATTCAACACGGTAAAACACAGTCAAATCATTTGCAGCACCAAAATCACCTTGAATACCAATACGTGAACCGGTGCTTTCAATAGCGGTTGAATCTAATTCTGTGCTTACGCCGGTTGCGCCCACATGTTTGTAGGTAGTTGCATTGGCAGCGGTTAAAGCGAAGTTATTTTTTTCCAGATCATAAACATTCGCGGTCAGGAAAACTTTTCCGTACAAGGTCGGAAATCCTGCAGATGCATGGCTTGATACCAAAGCACCTACGGCAAGAGGTAATAATTTGAGTGCAAATTTCGCCGTTTTTGCGACCGAATTTTTTTGTTGTACTGACATGCTAAAAGCTCCAAAAATTAATTTGTCACTTCCAGTTGTCTGGTCAGTGTTTTTAAATGTGTGTTGTAATAAGTGTTCGGTTAAGCGCGTGGTTATTTAGAGTTTTCTCCTTTACCCCAACGCTTTTTTTCTCGTCTTTCCAACTGCACGACTTGGCCATTGTGAATGGATATTTCTAGCGAGCCGTATTGGATGTTCGCTAATTGCCGTTTAATTTCGGCAAGTACATCCTCGTCCACAGTGGAATGCAGGTGTAACGCCGATTCATGTTGATGGTTTGCCATCTCTACCTCGCAATCTTTAAAATCAAGCCCAACTCGCTGTTCAAAAGTGTGAATCGAGCAAGTTGCCTTGTGACGGTCGCCATACTAATCAGCGTTTTTTAATTCTAAAAATACCGATTATTCATTAGCTTATAACTTTCGAAATCGGCACCCTTTTGGAATAAGCTCATAAAAAACGATTATTTTTCGCCTTCAACAAATGCCTCTAAGCTGGCCTCCAGTTCAATTTGGAGCCTAAAAATGTCTCGTTTGCATACCGCTCATTTGCCCAGTGCAGTGGAAAACTTCCCTGTTTTAATTGTGCCCGGCCTGCGTAACAGCGATAAATTTCACTGGCAAAGCTTGTGGCAAGCACGTTTGCCGAATAGCAAACGCATACATGTGGATGACTGGGCTACCCCGAACCTGGATGCATGGAGAGAGGGAATAAAAGCGGAACTGGATAAGCTGGATCGATCCGCTGTGGTAATTGCCCACAGCTTTGGCACCTTGGCGAGCGCGTCCATTGCGGCAGAATTTCCTGAAAAGACTGCGGCTTTGTTTTTAGTTGCACCTGCCGATCCGAATAAATTTGGTATTGCAGATCTATTGCCACAAGACTTTTTAGCCGTAAATACAAAACTGATTGCCAGCAGCAATGACCCATGGATGACGGAAGCCAAAGCAGCCTATTGGGCGCTATTGTGGGGGGCAGATTACCTGCGCATTAAAAATGTTGGCCATATCAATAGCCAATCTAATTTGGGTTTGTGGCAAGAAGGAATCACAGAGCTTCATCAGCTCGTGCGTAAAGCAAAATTTAATTTGCGTCGAAAACAATTAGCAGCATAAGCGGCGAATCTACTCACAAGGTCTAAAAATTCATTTTTTCAATAGACCTACTCAAGCCTGCAATCATTTTAGAATAAATCGGTAAATATTTATAAAACGAATAGCCTTGGTGGAAGGTGATGTATACACTGCGCGGCCTTGCTATGGGAGCAGGGATATTTATTCACAATGGAGTTTTTATGAGAAAGCACGCGTTAGTTTTGGGTTTATTAGCCGCCGTATCCCTTCCAGCAACCGCTGACGGTTTATATGTTTTCGGTGATATCGGCCAGTCAAAATTTTCTGGCGATGTTAGTGAAACTGATTCCGCTGCAGCACTCGGACTTGGCTATAGCCTGAACAGCACTTTCGGTTTTGAATTGGCTTATCACGATCTTGGAGGCCTCGATTTTTCTGACTCTGTCTATGAGCCAAATGTCGGTTACATAGCGCTAGATGGTTCAATCGATGTTACTGCATACAGCCTTAGCGCTATTGCTAAATTACCTCTGTCAGAGAAATTTGATATCTATGGTCGCTTGGGTTATGCCCACATTTCTATCGATTCATCAGGCACGGGTACTGTTAAGGGTGTTTCCGTACCGGTAAATGCTTCTGATTCAGAAAACAAAGCAACTTTTGGTGTAGGCGCAGCTTACAAAGTAAACGAGAAGTTTGCTTTGCGCGCTGACTACGTCAAGTTTGGTGACATGGACCTGAGTTCATTTACCCTTGGCGGCACTTACGCGTTTTAATGCGTTTAATCAGGAAAGCTCTTGCTTTCCTGATTCCCCCCACAAATACAAGCCTTACTTTTCATCCGCGAAATTTTCATATTTTGAGCAAAAAAATCCAAGCATTTTTATCTAAGTTGATAAGTCTTCACTCAGCGATATTACAAACCTAAATCACTTAAACTCAGATGATCATCTGGCCTGCGGCCTAATGGCCAATGAAATTTTCTTTCGCTCTCTGCAATTGCCAAATCATTAATGCTGGCGTAGCGCTTTTGCATTAGACCATGCTCATTAAATTCCCAATTTTCATTGCCGTAAGAGCGGAACCATTGGCCCTGGTGATTTTGTGATTCATAGGCAAAGAGTACCGCAATGCGGTTTCCTTCGAAGGCCCACAATTCTTTAATCAGCCTATACTCTTTTTCCAACGCCCATTTGCGCGTAAGAAATTCAACAATTTCTGCACGGCCATGTATAAATTCATTGCGGTTACGCCACTGGCTATCGGCAGTGTAAGCGAGCGATACTTTACCCGGGTCGCGATTATTCCAACCGTCTTCCGCTGCGCGCACTTTTTGAATAGCGGTTTCACGCGTGAAAGGTGGTACAGGTGGGCGGGATTCTATAGTAGTCATGTTGAGCTCCAATATTACTTAAGATTTTTTGAAAAAATTATTTACGTAAAGAGATGCCGGGCATTGATACAAACCCAAATAGCATTTCAATTCGCCCTAACCAATTTTCAACATACATATAGGGTGTTAAATCCACATTGCCTTCATTCGCGAGCGCAATGTAGGGATAGACAGCAATATCAGCAATGGAAATGGTATTGTTTGCAAGCCATTCATGATGCTCTAAATATTGATTCAACACATGTAGTATGTTGCTCGTAATACTGGTGGCTTCATCCACATTGATTGCGCGGCCAAATTTATGGTGCAGCCGTAAGGCATTCGGCCCCCGAGCAATTTCATTGGCGGCAGTTGACAGCCACGCCGTAATATTTGCCGCTTTTTGTGCGTCTGCCGGAAACCAATCATCGGCGCCGTAAGCACGCGCCAAGTAAACCAAAATTGCTTGGCTATCACGCACTATGGTGTTGCCGTCTTTTAATACCGGCACTTGACCAAAGGGATTCATGGCTAAAAATTCTGCCGACTTTTGTTCCCGCTCGGCGCCGTTTAGGGTGTGGCTGGTATATTCCAAACCTAAGAGCGATAACATCAAGCGAACCTTGTGGCAGTTACCCGATAAACCAAATTCAAATAATTCAATCATCTTATTCTCCGGCACCTAATTTATTCACGTGCTGCAAGCTGTGCTTTCAATTGTTTATTTTCTTCAATCAAAGGCTGAACAAATTCTTGAATTTCTGCCTCTGCAAAACGTGCGGTAATATGTTGCGGGCAATTCCATTCGTAAGCTTCTACCTGAATGACAAGAGCGCGCTCAATTTTCGCTGGGTAACTCGGGTCTTCTAATTGAGCAATGAATAAAGGATGTTCACTTTCATGAATAACCTTAGCGCGCCCCCAAATTTTTAAGCGGCGCTGATTGGCATAATCCATAAAAATTAAACTAACGCGCTCATCTGCATTGATATTACCAACACTGATGTATTGGCGATTACCGCGAAAATCCGCATAACCCAAAGTACGGCCATCAATTACTTTTACAAAGCCCGCTGGCCCACCGCGATGTTGCACATAAGGCCAACCATTTTCACCCACAGTGGCTTGATAAAAACTATCACGTGCATGAATAAATTCGGCCTCTACTGCACCGAGCGTGTTGCGTGGATCTTCAGCAAATTCAAACCCACGATTATTGTCACGGCTTCCATAAAGCGATTGTGCAGCTTTAACACTTTCGGTAAAGGTAATGTCAGCGAATGCGCGTGCCATAATAATCCTCGATAGAAATGGTGTTGAATGTCCGTTAATACGCTAAACAATATTTATTCGGCACATGCTTTATTGTTCTCCAATCTGCTCACGGCGGTGAGCAGATTAGTGTTGCAAACGCAGTACGATAAATTATTTAGCGAAAGCATTAACAACCGGAAAATCAATGTCAGTTTGCGCAACTGAGTTGACGTAATTGGTTAAGGTGTTGAGCGCAACGTGCAACACAATTTCAATCACTTCGGCATTGCTAAAGCCTGCCGCTTTCACCGCGCTCACCGCTTCGTTAGAGACATGGCCCCGTTGTTGCACAACATTGATCGCAAATTTCACCGCTGCATCAGCTTTAACATCGTTTGCTCTGCCATGGCGGTTGGCTTCAATTTCCGCGCTGTCCAGCTTTGCAACCTTAGTTGCCAAATAAGTGTGCGCCGACAAGCAGTAATCACAGGCATTAAATTCCGCAATGGCCAATGCAATACGCTCACCGGTTTTTACGCCCAAACTGGCTTTGCCCAGCGCACCGTTCAAACTCAAATAACCTTCTAGCGCGGCGGGACTGTTACCCACCAATTTCATCAAATTGGGGACAACGCCCAATTGTTTTTTAACGGCATCTAACAAAGGCAAAGAAGCAGCGGGTGATGATTCAATCGTTGGGATACTTAAACGGCTCATAGCATTTACTCTTTCAATAAAAGGTTAGGTTTTGTTTGCTCGTCGAGTGAGGCCATCTTGCCAACATCCACAAAAATGAAGAATACTCAAAAAAAGCAATTCATTATTTCCAAAACAGAAATTATTGGTGTTGAAAATGGACAGATTTACCGAAATGCAGGTGTTTGTGGCGGTTGCAGAAACCGAAGGTTTTGCGTCGGGCGCCCGCAAATTGGGGATTTCACCTCCCGTGGCCACCCGCGCTGTAGCGGATTTGGAAACGCGTTTGGGCGTGAAGTTATTAACCCGCACCACGCGCTACGTGCGTGTGACTGATGCGGGTAAGCGCTATTTAGACGATGCCAAACGGATTTTGAGCGATATTATCGAGGCCGACGAAGCCGCTGCCGGTATTAACGGCGAACCCAGCGGACACCTCGCTGTTACCGCACCCGTATTATTTGGAAAATTATTTGTATTGCCCGGGGTCATCGATTTTTTAAATCATTACCCCAAGATGGAAGTGAACGCATTATTTTTAGATCGCGTGGTGAATTTGTTAGAGGAAGGTATGGATGTCGGTATTCGCATTGGTGAGCTTGCCGATTCAAGCATGCGCGCCATTCGCGTTGGCTCGGTAAAACGTGTGGTCTGCGCCTCGCCCGATTATTTAGCGCGCGCAGGCGTTCCCAAGCATCCCGACGAACTAAGTCAACACACGATTATTACTGCGAACGGATTAAATGCAGGCACCGATTGGAAATTTGCCGATGGCATTAACACCCGTGTTAAACCGCGTTTAAGTTTTGCCACCAATGATGCCGCTATAGAAGCCACCATGACGGGCTTTGGTATTACGCGCTTACTGTCCTATCAAATTGCCCCGCACCTAGCGGATGGACGCTTGCAAGTTTTATTAGGCGATTTTGAACAACCCCAAATTCCCATTCACGTCATTTACCGCGAAGGCCGTTACGCCTCCGCAAAAATTCGCTGCTTTGTGGATTTAATGGTGGATAGATTACGGGCGGATAAAGCGCTCAACTAAGGCTTAAAAAATCATTATCTCGTGATACTTTGCCATTATTTGTTGTCTCGCCACTCTTGTGCTTAGCTTAAGGCATGTGATTTGGATGCCACCATGCCTATAGACCCCAATCTTGACCCCTTGCAGGGCAAACCTGTTAGTGAACCGCAAGTGCGGCGTACTTTTGCTGCGCGCAATGATCGCCATGACTTTGCGAATGCGGATTTAAGCAATATTGAAATGCCATCCCACTGGGCGGTGCCTTGGGCTGATTTAATGATGGTGATGATGGTGATGTTTGCGGTGATGCTGGCAACCAATTTAGCCGAGCGCGATGTCTCTGAACTTTTTAAAAAAGATACCAGCTCACAACCCAAAGAGCATGTGCAACCACCGCCTGAAAAAACCACCTTAACTCAGGCGAAGCCGCAGGCCGATGTTCGTTCCAATCAACAAACGGAAACCCAATCTACACCGGCTCCTGATCTACCCAATACGCAAGAAATAAAGCCAACGCCAAATACAGTGGAAAAAAGTGAACAAGGCGCAATTCCGCTTCAGGATATTTTACGGCTCAGTAAAAATTTAGTAACCGAAGCAAACTTGGACGATATTGATGTTGTGCTTACCGATAACCAATCGATAAAAGTCAGCGTGCGCGGCAATTTACTATTTGATTTAGGCAAAGCCGATTTAAAACCGGAGGCGATTGAATTTCTGCAAGAGCTTTCCAACATTATTGCAGCGAATAATTACCAAATTGAAGTGGCAGGCCATACCGATAACTTTCCGGTAAGCAATCCCGCTTACCCCACCAACTGGGAACTATCGGCTGCACGTGCTGCGCGAGTTGCACGCTATTTAATTCAATACGGCAATTTAGAACCTGGGCGTTTTACGGTTATTGGCCATTCTTTTTATCAACCCACTGTTACCAATGATTCGCTCGCTAACAAAGCTAAAAATCGCCGCGTTGAAATTATTATTACGCGCTATACATTTAATCCTGCTGCGGGCAACCCCTAAGTAGCACCCCATAAAGAGCATGCTATGAAAACCTTCAATCATTCCATTATTGGTATTGTTATTTGCACGCTACTTTTAATGGGTAGCATGATGATTGGCGATGGGCGTACGCTCATGTTTAACCTTGAAGGTTTTGTCGTGGTAATTGCGGGCACCTTGGGTGCGGTTTTTATTAGTTATCCTTTTAATGTATTACGCGTTGCAACGCGAGTGGCGATTAATAGCTACAAAATTAAAGTCCCTAGTGCGAAAGAAATTGTAGATTCGCTGTTACATCTTTCTATGCTGTCTAAAATTGATGGCTTGCTCGCATTGGAACAGAACGAAGAACGTGCCAGCGTATTATTTTTAAAACGCGCACTCTCTATGTTGGTAGATGGTTTTAATGTGGATGAACTGCGCGATGCACTTTATACCGAGATTCATTTTTTCCAACAACGCCGCTCACTGCAAGAACGCGTGTTTCGCCATATGGCTATTCTTGCCCCCGCATTTGGCGTGGCCGGCGGTGTTATTGGTTTAGTAGGTATGCTGGCGGGCATTGGTGATACGGGTGTGATTTTGCGCACCATTCCGGTTGCGCTTACGTCCACCCTTTATGGAATTCTAGTTGCCTATTTTATTTGTATTCCCATTGCCGAGAATATTCACGCGCGCACACAAGAGGAATTATTAATTCATAAATTAATTGCCGAAGGCGTTGCGCTTATTGGTCAAGAGTACAACACCATGCGCTTGCAAACGCGCTTGCAATCTTTTATTACGCCCTTTGAACGCGATATTCAAAATATGAGCATTAAAGAAATTCGCGATAAGTATGAGGAATTGAAAAACGCTCGATTGGATCGTTAAATCTTCAAATTAACCACACTGCCGCTCACCGCAAAGGGATCTGCATCCGGCCGATTAATTCCATCTGCTTGTGCTTGCGAATTCTTATCCGCCACGTCATAGGCTGAACTTGCAGCAGGCACTTGTTGGGCATGCTCAATTTTATGCTGCAAGGTTTGAATTTGGTTTTGCAGGGCCGAGATTTGTTTTTCTTTTTCTGTTGCGGGTGTACTAGCGCAACCGCGCCAGTCGGCACACTGACGCTGTAAATCGGCAATCTGGCTTTGATAGCCGCCAATGTTAGTACTCGTATCGTTGATGCTAGTCATTGGTTCTGCTCCATCTGCGCGGGTGTCTTCTTTCATAGAATGACCGACCTCCCGTTTGTTACATATCCTTACAAAAAAAACCGAATTCTATGCAACTTTTCTCGCCTTCCCCACATCCAACGGCATCATTATTCTTTTTAGGGAATTTTATGCGCCGTTTTTTCGTGCTGATGGCTATTGGCTTTTCATTCACTTGTTTTGTTCATGCAAACACCGAACCCTCTCCTTCGGCTTCAGAGCCCGTAGACGAAGTACTCATTATTGGTGAACAACCAGGGCCAACCTTGTGGAAGGTTTACAAAGGTGATCACCTACTCTGGGTGTTAGGAACTTTTTATCCATTGCCAAATAAACTTCAATGGCGTTCGCAACAGGCGGAGGATGCTATCGCCAATTCTCAGGAAGTTTTTTTGCAGCCTTCTGCGCATGCCAAGGTGGGCTTTTTTAGTCAGCTGACGTTGTTACCTTCGCTAATTGGTATTAAAAAAAGCCCAGATGGAATGAGCTTGGAAGAAAAAGTTCCGTCAGATGCATACGGCCGCTGGCTTGTACTTAAAGAAAAATACATCGGCAAAGATAAGGCTATTGAAAAATATCGCCCCCTCTTTGCAGGGCAAGAACTACTTGAACAGGCGCAAAAAAAAGCAGGTTTTGAACACGAAGATAAAGTCACCCAGCGTGTTCAAGAGCTCGCCAAAAAACACAAGATAAAAGTCACAGTGCCTACTTATGAATTTACGGTGGATAAACCCCGGCAAACAATAAAACACTTTAAGCAAGCTGAAATGGATGACACTAGGTGTTTTATCAAAATGCTGGATCACCTCACCACCGATTTGGACACCATGCGCTTACGCGCTAACGCGTGGGCAACAGGTGACCTTGCCGCCTTTGCGAGCTTACCTATTACCGACCACGGCGGTGCCTGTTTTGATGCGGTTATGAATTCCTCATTCGCCGAAGAAGTAGGCGTGAAAGACATGCAAGCAAAAGTGGAAGCAGAATGGTTTACAAAGATTGATGAGGCATTAACCAACAACGCCGTAAGCTTTGCCGTTATAGGCACAACCGAAATGCTTAAAAAGGAAAGCGTGATGGCGAAACTCCAAGCCAAGGGTTATCGCATTGAAGGTTTTGGTTTTGACGCCGTGAAAGATGAATAGTAACCGCTTAAAAATTTTTGCAGTTTGCGACTTGCTGCCACTCATTTAAAAAAATGCCGCCTGCTACAATCGCCGCTCAACTTCTACATCCAGGGTGGGTTTTATGGCGGCAACAAAATTGGCGGCAGTGGGTGCCGTACTAGTTCAAGGATGGAAAAAAGTCATCGCAGGGCTGAAATGGTTGGTGCGCGGGCTTTTTGGTGAAATGCAATGGAACTTGCCGCCGTGGATGCGTTGGTCTGGAAATCATCTTTCACAGTTTGGTGGTGCCGTCAAAAGCAAACCTAAAACCAGCGCAGCAGGTTTTGCTGGATTGGTGGTACTCGCCGTTGGCGGGCTTTACGCTTATCAATGGTACAAACACCAACCCAAACCTGTTTATCCGCAATGCGAAGTTAACGCGCCTGCCTTAACCACTTACAAAGACGACAAGCAGAAAATTTTTCCGCTCGTGCTTAAATGCAATGAATCTGTCGCGCCGCTCGAAGCCGTGGGCAAGCCCGCCACCAAAGGCATTAATCTAAAACCGAAAATTGCTGGTCAATGGGTGTGGGAGAACGATCGTAAATTGGTCTTTACGCCCGCCGCCGATTGGCCCGTTGGGCAACAATTTGACGTGAGCATCGCCAAGCAAAAATTCTTAGCATCACAAGTGCGTTTGGAAAAGTACGATTACGAATTCAAAACCGCGCCTTTTGTTACGCAAATTACTGAAAACCAGTTCTACCAAGACCCCACTGACCCCGCACAGAAAAAACTGGTCGCCACAGTTCATTTCAGCCACAGTGTTAATGCAGAAGAATTTGAAAAACACATTCAGCTTTCACTCGCCAAAGACGCTGCATTTTTGGGTTTAAGCGATGATTCCACCGGCTTCACCGTTAATTACGACAAGCTCAAACTCAACGCCTACATTCATTCGCACAGCTTAAGTTTGCCGCGCGAAGACACCCCCATGACACTCACCTTAAAGAAAGGTATTCACGCTAACCGTGGTGGCGATGGCACAGCAGAGGACTTGAGCAGCAATATCACCATTCCCGGTCGCTACAGTTTGCGCTTCAACAACATAGGTATGATTTTGGCGGACAACGAAAAGTTGGAGCCAGAGCAAGTGTTGATTTTTAACAGCAATGCGCCAGTTACCGATGCCAGCCTCGATAAAAAAATCAAAGCCTGGGTGTTGCCCGAATTCCACCCCGACGAAAAAATGCAGCCTTCGCGCAAGTACCCCTTTAATTGGCACAGCGATTATGTGGATCAAAAAATTCTCTCCGCATCCGAGCCGCTGCCGCTGAATCTATTGCCCAGCGACGATTCGCAACAAGCCCTGCACAGCTACCAATTTAAAGCACCTGTAGGCCGTTACGTTTATGTAGAAATTACCCCCGGCATAGTCGCAGTGGGCGGCACCCAATCCGCCAAAGCGAGCGCGGAAGTCTTCCGCGTTAACCCTTATGAAAGCTCGCTCAAATTATTGGGCGAAGGTTCCATTCTGGGGCTGGGCGGCGAGCGCAAGATTGGCTTTGTGAGCCGCGCGCTGGATGCCGTAGAACTGGAAGTGGGCCGTTTGCTGCCCAATCAATTGCATCAACTGCTGGCGCAAACCGGCGGTGATTTAACCATTCCCAATGAGTACGACGCCTGGCAAGAAGACCGCATCGTCGAGCGCTTTGCCGAAGTTCGCCCAACGCTGAGCAACACCCCCGGCAAACCGGTTTACGATAACCTCGATTTAAGCGGTTACTTCAAATCTGACAGCCCCGGCCAATCCAAACTGGGTATCTTTTTGGTGAGATCCAAAGGCTTAACCTTGAATGACGCGACTAAAAAAGGCTCGCAAGACCGCAAGGATTACAACAATACCGATAACCGCGATGGCCGCCTCTTGCTGGTGACCGATCTGGGTATTTTGGTCAAAACCAATAAAGACGGCAGCCAGAATGTGTACGTGCAATCTATCGCCAAAGGCGAACCTGTTGTAGGTGCAAAAGTAGAACTGATTGGTCGTAACGGTCTTGCATTGGAAACCCGCACCACCGATGCCAGCGGCAAAGTTGAGCTACCCAAAATCTCCGAACAGTATCGCCGCGAAAAAACGCCGCTGATGATTCTGGCGCACTACGGCGATGATTTGTCCTTCCTGCCTTACAACAATTACGGCCGCCGCTTGAACTTCTCGCGTTTTGACACGGGCGGCGTGGATACCGATACCGACCCCAATACCTTGAGCAGTTATATCTTCAGCGACCGGGGTTTGTATCGCCCGGGTGAAGAAGTGCATTTGGGTAATATTGTGCGCACGCAGGATTGGAAAAATTCCCTGGAAGGCGTACCGCTGGAGCTGGAAATCCTTGATCCGCGCGGTATGCAGGCCTATCGCCAAGCATTTAGCGCCAAGGCGACAGGCTTTAACGAATTCAGTTGGAAGCCATCGGTCAGCGCGCCCACCGGCACCTACAGCGCCATGGTTTACCTAGTGAAAAGCGGCTACCGCGACCGCATGTTGGGTAGCACGACTATTAAGGTGCAGGAGTTCGAGCCAGATCGCCTCAAGGTCACAGCAAGCCTCTCGGAACAGCCAGTCACCGGATGGCTCAACCCCGAAAAAGTCCGCGCCAGCGTGTTGGCCATGAACTTATTTGGTACGCCCGCTACCAACCGACGCGTGACAGCATCTATGACTTTGTCACCCACAGTGCCCAGCTTTGCGGGCTACGCGGATTACAAATTCTACGACCCTAACAAGTTCAACGAAGGTTCTGAACAAGCCTTACCGGATGGCAAAACCGACGACCAAGGCAAGGCGACGTTTGATTTAAGCCTTAACCGTTTTGCCAAAGCGACCTATCGCCTTTCTATTCTTGCTCGCGTTTACGAACCGGAAGGTGGCCGCAACGTGGCGGCGGTGAGCGATTTGCTCGTCTCCAGTTCTGCCTATTTAGTTGGTGTGAAAAAGACGGATGCTGACTTGAGCTTTATCACCAAATCCAGCAAACAATCCAGTCAATGGATTGCGCTCAACCCCGAGCTTAAAGGCCAGCAAGTGGATGGTTTAACGTTGGAGTGGGTTCAGCGCAAATATGTATCGGTGTTGATGAAACAAAACGACGGCACCTATAGATACCAATCGCGCTTGAAGGAAACCTTGCGAGATTCGCACCCGCAAAGTCTTGCAGCCAAAGGCTCTGAGATCGCCCTGCCCACCGAAGAACCGGGCGATTTCGCCTTGGTATTGCGCAATGCGGAAGGTCAGGAACTCAACCGTTTGAGCTATTCCGTGATTGGCCAAGGCAACCTGAGCCGCTCGCTGGAACGCAGTGCCGAGTTGCAACTTAAGCTCAATAAAACCGAATATTCACCCGGCGATAGCATTGAGGTTTCCATCCAAGCGCCCTACACAGGCGCAGGTTTGATCACCCTTGAGCGCGACAAAGTTTTCGCCCACCAATGGTTTAAAACCGATACCACCAGCTCCGTCCAGCACATCACCATTCCCGCCAACTTTGAGGGCAATGGCTATGTGACCGTGCAGTTTGTGCGCTCGCTGAACTCGGAAGAAGTCTTTACCAGCCCGCTTTCCTACGGTGCTTTGCCGTTCAAGATGTCGCTCGCGCCGCGCACCCAAGTGCTTACGCTCAAAGCGCCTGAGTTGGTAAAACCGGGCGAGACCTTAGAGCTGGAACTGCAAGCACCCACTGCCAGCCAAGCCGTAATCTACGCGGTGGACGAAGGCATTCTGCAGGTCGCGCGCTACAAAGCGCCGGACCCACTCAGCTTCTTCTTTCAGAAGAGCCGTTTGGAAGTGGACTCCAGCCAAATTTTGGATTTGATCCTGCCGGAATTCAGCCAATTGCTGAAAGCGTCTGCCCCCGGAGGTGATGGCGACGGCGCACTTGGCCGCAACCTCAACCCCTTCAAAAACAAACGCAAAGCGCCAGCGGTTTATTGGTCCGGTTTGGTGGATGTAAGTCCGTCAGGCACCAAAGTCAGCTACAAAGTGCCGGACTACTTCAACGGTAAGTTGCATCTGTTTGCGGTATCCGTTGATCATGAATCCATCGGCGTAAGCGAAGGCGGCGCGGAAGTGCGCGGCGACCTCATCATCACCCCCAACGTGCCGGTTATGCTGGCGCCGGGTGATGAAGTGGACGTGAGCTTTGGCCTCGCCAACAACCTTAAAGCCAGCTCAGGCAAGGTGGATATCACCCTGAAAACCTCGCCCAATATCGAGGTCATTGGCAACGCCAAACAAAGTTTGGATATAGCGGCGGGCAAAGAAGGCCAAGGCAGTTTCCATATTCGCGCGAAGGACACCCCCGGCGCAGCGAGCTTGGTATTTGTCGCATCGACCGGTGCCGCAAAAGCCCAGCTGGAAGAAGGTTTGAGCGTTCGCCCAGCCGCGCCTTACCGCACCGTCCTGACCACTGGCCGTACCGAAAGCGATAAAAAGCAGCTGTTGCTAACCCGCAAACTTTACGACCCCTTCCGCACCGTAAATATCACGGCGGCCTACACACCCTTGGCGTGGGCGAGCGGCTTGCAGCAGTACCTCAACGATTACCCCTACTCCTGTACCGAGCAGTTAGTAAGTATGGGCTTGCCCGCGTTGCTGTTTAGCAATCACCCCGAATTGGGTCAGCTTAAGGGCAATGGTTCGGTCGCGGGCGTGATCCAGACCCTGCAGAGCCGCCAAAACGAGGAAGGCGCATTTGGCTTGTGGTCGGCGAATACGGTTGTCGCCAACTGGCCTTCACTGTGGGCAATGCAATACATGATTGAAGCGCGCGAACGCAATCAACAGGTTCCGAACGAACTCTTCAGCCGCTCGCAACAATGGCTCAACCGCATGGCGCAACCTTGGGGCAACAGCATGGATGACATGCGCCAACGTGCTTACGCCATCTATTTGCTCAGCCGTTTGGGCGTTCAAACCGGCAGCCAACTAAGCGGTTTGCAGCAGGAGCTGAAAGCGCGTTATGAAAAAGAGTGGCCAACGGACATAACCGCCGCTTACGTGGCCGCCAGCCAGCGCTTGCTGCAGCAGACGGATCTTGCGCAAAAAACCCTGAAAACCGTGCCTTGGAAAAACACGCTTTACGATAGCGATGGTTACTACAACGCCCTTAGCCATTCTGCGCAGTTGCTCTATGTCTACGCCAAGCACTTCCCAGAACTGCTGGATAAACTACCCGCAACCGTGTTGGACGATATGGGCCAACGCATCACCAACCGCGAGTATTCCAGCCTGAGTTCGGCCTACTTATTATTGGCCTTAACCCAGTACGGCGAAGTCGCAACCAACCAAGCCAAAATTCCGGTGAAGCTCAGCGCAATCCTTGCGAACGACACCCTGCAAGCGCTGGCGGGTTCAACCAACCTGCTGCAAAAAGCCGATATCCCGCAAAACACCAAAGGCGTGCAGTTGAATCAAGACACCAAGTTGCCACTCTTCTACAGCTTGGTGGAAAGCGGTTTCGACCAGCAAAGCGCGAGCTTGCCGGAAGTCAAACAAGGCTTGGAGATTCAGCGTGAGTATTTGGACGTGAGCGGCAAGCCGCTGGAGCAAATCAAAGTGGGCGAGGAGTTTTTAGTTCGCCTGCGTTTGCGCGCGGTGAATAAAGATTACATCAGCCAAGTTGCACTGGTGGATCTACTCCCCGGCGGTGTAGAACCCGTCATCAACCGTATGGTTTTACCAACGCCCACGGGCGCAAACCCAGACGCCGAAGAACCCGTCGCTAACGAAGGTGATGAAAATTCCGAAGGCGAGGGAGAAGTAGATAGCGAAAGTGAGGGCGAAGGTGATGGTGAACAAGCCATTGCAGAAGACGAAGGTTCCGGCGATACACCTTTAGACCCAAGCGGTGCGGCAACCACGGTGTATTACATCCCCGGTTTTAGCGGTGAGCCCGGCCAATCAACTTGGGAAGCTGCTTTCGCCGATTTGCGTGACGACCGCGTGGTGATTTACGGTCACCTCACCAAAGATATGGTGACCTTTACCTACCGCGTACGCGCCACCAATACCGGTTCTTACCAAACCCCGGCCGCCTACGCCGAGGCCATGTACGAACCCAACCAGTTCGCACGCGGTACCGCCAGCAAGTTTAAGGTGGTGAAGCCTTAAGATGGTGTTCCTCCCCCTTCTCATGGGGGAGGCTAGGAGGGGGTTGCTCTTTAACAAGGAGAATCCTAGACTTGAGCATCACTAAGATTCTCAGAGAACCTCAATGACTCTCAAAGCTACCTCAGTACGTTTAGATGACGAGACGCTCACCAGCATTACCCAAATGGCCGAAGCCATGGACCGCCCTCGCGCATGGCTTATGGCTCAGGCTATCAAGCAGTATGTAGAACGTGAAACTTGGTTTATAAACCAAGTCAACAAAGGTGTTGAAGCGGCTGATCAAGGCAGGTTGACGGATCACAAAGACCTCAAGGCAAAGTGGGAGGCGAAGCGTGCAAATCAAATGGACTGATTTAGCAGTTAGGGATCTGGACTCCATCGAGACATATATCAGCAAAGAAAACAGCCCAAGCGTTGCGATTGATATTGTCCTGAAAATAATAAACGTCGCCGAACTCGTATTGAGCAATCATCCTAAAGCAGGGCGTATCGGGCGGGTAAAGAACACACGCGAATTAGTGATTGATGGGGTTCCATTTTTGGTCGTCTATCGCCAAGCCCAGGGCATTCAGATTTTGCGTGTCTTACATGAGGCGCAACAGTGGCCATCTGCCAATTGAACCCAGCTAACCCAGCCTGCCAACTGTTTGGCAAAGCCAGCAAGTTTACGGTTGTGAAGCCGTAGTTTTGCACGTAACCTTCTTGCGCCCTACTTACTGTCAATTCCCCGTCTGCCAGAGGGCTCAGGCGGGGAATGCTTAAGTAACCGACGGAAAAATAGCGCTAAAACAAAGGATTCTAGTAACTCAACTCCTCTTAAGGACACGATCATGTCTTTGCACGATCCGGAATTTGAAAACTTTAAAAAGGCCTATCAAGAAGGCAACTACAACTATGCGCTGCATAGCTTGAAGAAGCTGATGGCGACCTACCCGCAATCCTTTGCCCTACGCTGGCACCACGCCAAAGTGCTGGAAAAACTGGAGCGCTTTGCAGAAGCGCGGGTTGCGGTAAGTAAAGTGCTCAAGTTGCGCGAAAATTACGTCCCAGCGTTGATCATGCAAGTGCAGTTGGATTTCTACCAAGGCCACGAAGACGATAGCGACCAAGACGAACTGGACGATGAAGATACACTGAGTGAACACGCGCGTTTCAACCTTATCGAGCAAAGGCTCTATAAGATTCTCAGCGTGGACCCCAACGCAGTGGATGCCTTGCATATGCTGGCAGGCCTACTACGCGGCCACGAAGGCGATGCCCACGTCGCCAAAGCTAACCAACTGCTAAACCGGGCCATTAGCCTTGCACCCGAGAGAGTAGATTTACTGGAAGACCGCGGCAACAGCTTGCTAGGCAGTGCGATTGTTCAGGAAGGCGAAGCGACCAACTCCATTAATATCGTGAGTACCTTTTCGGGCATGCGTTACAAGCGCGACCAAATGGAGCTGGCGCTTTCAGATTTTCACACCTGCTACCAACTCACAGGCGAGCACCGCTTTGGCTTGCGTGTGGCATCTATCCTTCACGATCTTGGCCGCTTTGACGAGGCGCTTTCCGCTTACGACAAGGTGCTCGCCAATGTGGCTGAAGATGATCCCTACCGTTCCATTATTCTTGAGCGCCGCGCCCGCTCAGAAAACGATGGCGGCGGTGAGCGCGAACAAATGGCGCAACTGCTGGAATCGGCTATCGCCACCGATGGAAAAGAACGCACACAAGAAGAAGACAATGTGGCCCAAGCTCTTTTGAGTGCCGCCAATGCCGTACGTGGCGGCAAAACGGTGAACGAGGCGCTAGAAGAGCGCTTGTCTGACGACCCTATGGACAACATCGCCACCAATATTGCGGCACAAATCCTTAACGTCGCCAACGAGCCCGCACCTAACCTGATTGCGGTAAACCCCAAGAATTACCCTCCCTATCAGCAAAAATTCATTGCCAAAACCAAGAAAGAACTGGCCGCAGTCGGCTTGGTTCATGTGGCAGACGCGGAGGCAGAGGGCCTGCGTATGATGCTGGGCAGCCAGGTGCTGCTGAGCTTTTTCGCCGACGAAGCCGGTGAAATGGGCGTTGCGGCTTTTTGCATGAAGCCCAAGAAGGTAAGCCCCATTGCCATGCTCTTTTTATTGATGACTGGAAAATGGAAACTCTTGGCATCGCTGTTCAAAGTCAATTCGCTGGTGGAATGCGTTAGCCAATTTTCCAACGACGATTACGTTAACACCCAGTATTTCAGCGTGTCGCCCTTCGAATACGGCCCGCCTATTTACATCGAAAAAGTGCCCACAACAGCATCTATCGCCGAATTGGTTCACCGCCACCAAGAGCGCCTTGAAGAACACAAACTCGCATACCCGGGCGTCATTGCCTTACAGGTACGTGACTTGGAAGGCATGGATGATCGCTGGGTGAAAGGCCAGCAAGTGAAGCGCGAATACCGCCGCAAGATTGGTTACATTACCGAGCCTGAACTCAAGCAATTGCTGGGTTCCTCCTACGATAAACTCGCCGATAAAGTACGCGCAAAACTTAAGGTTTTAGCGGCTGATCTTTAATTCTTTCAATTTGGAATTCTTTCGATCTTGGGCCGCATGAACCTGACCCGAAACCTTCGCTATCTTGTTATTGCCCTTGCCCTAATCGCCATTGTTTTAATGGCGATTAGGCTCTGGCCACGCCCTTCCCTCGCCCAACAAATCCCCAGCTCCCAAGCCTTTTTGGCAGAAAACGGTGAACTCCTGCGGCTAACGCTGGCGAGTGACGAACAGTACCGCGTGTGGACACCGCTCGCCGATATTTCCCCGCAACTCCCCAAAGCCGTTTTGCTCTATGAAGACCGCTGGTTTTACTGGCACCTTGGGGTAAACCCGCAAGCGGTGGTGCGCGCTGCGTTTCGTACCTACAGCGGTGGGCAACAGCAAGGCGGCTCCACCATAAGCATGCAGTTGGCGCGCTTGTTTTATGGGCTGAACACCAAAACACCCGCAGGCAAGTTAGAGCAAATGGCGCGGGCGGTGTGGTTGGAGCTGCGCTACAGCAAACGGGAGATTTTGGAGGCTTACCTGAATTTGGCGCCCTACGGCAGCAACGTTCAGGGTGCGGGCGCCGCTAGCCTGATTTACTTTGGCAAAACCGCCAAGCAACTCAGTATTTCAGAGGCCCTGACGCTCGCGATTATTCCGCAACAACCCAACCGCCGCGCCGGAACCAAGGCAATGCAATCGTCCTTGAATGCGCCCAAAGAACGTTTGTTGCAGAGCTGGCTTGAACATTATCCGCTGGATGAAACCCAAACCCGCCTTGCCCATTTACCCGTGCGGTTTCACGCCATCAAGGATTTGCCCTTCCGCGCGCCACACTTTGTGGACATGCTTCAGCAGCAAACCAATTTAATCAAAGGCAGCGACAGCGCACAGGTTCGCACCAGCTTGAACCTGAATACGCAGACCATCATCGAGCGGCAAACCCGCCAGTATTTGCAAGAAGTGAGTAGCAAAGGCATTCAAAATGCGGCGGCGCTTTTGATCGACCCGAAGAGCATGGAAGTTAAGGCATGGTTGGGCTCGGCCAATTACTTCAATACGGAGATTGATGGCCAAGTAAACGGCGTAACCGCCAAACGCTCGCCCGGCTCAACCCTCAAACCCTTTATTTATGCACTGGCGATGGATCAAGGCATTCTCCACCCCGCCAGTGTTTTGAAAGATGCACCCACCGACTTTGGCCCCTACACGCCGGAGAATTTTGACGGCCAATTCCGTGGCCCCATTACCGCACAAGATGCACTGATCCATTCGCGCAACATTCCCGCCGTGTGGACTGCCAGCCAACTGCACTCGCCCAGCCTTTACAGCTTTTTAACCATGGCGGGCGTGTCCCAACTCAAAAGCGAAAAATACTATGGGCTGGCGTTAGTGCTGGGCGGCGGCGAAGTCACCATGGAGGAACTCACCAGCCTTTACGCCATGCTCGCGCGCGGCGGCAACCTCAAACCCGTGCAATACCTGCACGCCAACTCGCACCCCAAAAAAGCCAACAAAGGCACGCCGCTGATTTCGCCGGAAGCCAGCTTTATCGCGCTGGACATGCTCAGCCACAACCCACGGCCGGGGGAAGATTCCGCCTACAACTTGAAGTCTGGCTGGCCCGTTGCCTGGAAAACCGGAACCTCTTGGGGCTTTCGCGATGCATGGTCGGTGGGTGTAGTTGGCCCCTATGTATTGGCGGTATGGATTGGCAATTTCGATAGCCGAGGCAACCCCGCCTTTGTGGGGGTGGATGCCGCCGCGCCCCTATTCTTTCGCATTGCCGATGGGCTTTACCTCAACAAACCCAGCAGCATCGCCCCGCCGATTCCACCCAAAGGCGTAAGCCAAGTGTCCGTTTGCAGCGCCAGCGGCGACTTGCCCAATGCCTGGTGCCCCATGACCCACAAGACTTGGTACATTCCGGGTAAATCACCCATTAAAGTCAGCCAGCTTCACCAACCCGTTGCCATTAGCCTAAAAACCGGCCAGCCGGTGTGCCCGCCTTACCCAGCCGATCAAGTCCGCATGGAGGTCATGGAATTTTGGAGCAGCGACATGCAAAAGCTCTTTCGCCAAGCCGGCTTACCCCGCCGCAGTCCACCCAAATGCCAGCAGGGTTTTCAAACCCAAGCACCGGAAATCACCTCACCCGTACGCCACGTTGCCTACCAACTGCGCACCAGCCAGCCAGAGGTCACCATCCCCCTACAAGCCAAAGCCGCCGCGCAAGTGCGCACGCTTTTCTGGTTTGACGACAACCGCTACATCGGCAGCAGCGACCCACTCACCGCACTGGCCTATCGCCCAAGTGATTCAGGTATTCACAATATCCGCGTGGTGGATGATCAAGGGCAAGTGGCGGAAAGGGAGATGACCGTGGATTGGATTGGGGAGTGAGCACTACTTAATGAACACTTTAAACAGAACAATGAGTTCATCGGAATTTTTTGTAGGCGTCTTCTTTTTTTTTGAGTGGCCAACTATAGTGCTATATCATGATATACAATACTGTAAATATATACAGACTTTCATTGCATTACCCTTCTTAATCAAATTGCGAAACCACATTAAATGAAAAACGTTATTGCATTAGAAGGCGGGAATGCCTTCCCAGTTGTTTCACTTTTCTCTGGAGCTATGGGGCTTGACCTTGGCTTAATTGAAGCGGGTCTTCATGTTGCTGTTTCACAAGACTTTAATAAATGGTGCGTTGAAACTATTCGTGCGAATGGTCATGTTGCGGTAGAAGGTGACATTAGAGAACTTATCGAAGCCGATCCCAAATGTAACTTTTTGCTTAAACCTGGAAAATTAAAAAAGAGTGGGGTATTTGCAGTTGTTGGTGGACCACCTTGTCAATCATTTTCAACTGCCGGTAAAAGAAAGGGAGTTGAGGACGAGCGAGGAATGCTATACAACCAATTTATTCATGTAGTTGAAACATTAATGCCTCGTTTTTTTGTTATGGAAAACGTAAAGGGGTTAGCGTCAATGCCGTCGGATCCCGATGATAAGGACTCTCCCCCAGTCATGGCCGAGATCTTGGCTAATTTTAAAATGCTTGGTTATCACACTGTGCACGGAGTATTAGATGCTGTGCACTATGGGACGCCTCAATTTAGAGAGAGACTCGTAATTATTGGTAGTCGTGATAATGAAGCGATCTTCCTACCCTCTCCAACTCATTTCCATATGCATCAAGTTCCTGAGATGAGATGGCGTACATTATTTGATGCGATAGGGAATATATCTGACGCCGGAGCATGTGCAAAATTTACCCCGACGATTAATACGTACTTGAAATTGGTGCCCGAGGGCGGAAACTGGCGATCCCTTCCTCCTTCAATAGCAAAGGCTGCTATGGGTGGTGCTTATGAATCAGGAGGAGGTAAGGTTGGATTTTATCGTCGCCTATCTTATTCTGAGCCGTCACCTACTTTAGTTACAACTCCAAATCAAAAAGCTACCCTTCTTTGTCATCCCAGAGAAACTCGTCCATTATCAGTAATTGAGTATGCTCGTATTCAACAATTTCCGGACTCTTGGAAGTTTCAGGGAAAGCTTGCCGATTGCTATCGTCAGATAGGTAATGCTGTTCCTATACCATTAGGAAGAGCCATAGGACAAATGTTGATTTCTGTTGCACTTGGTAATGCGCAAATACATGTAAAGCGCATGAGAGGCACATCGGTTCACGATACTATGAAGCAAATGTCACAAGCTCTTAGTGGAAAGTAATAAATAAAAATGGAGTAACTATGGCTATTGATGCAGCTATTTTAGAAAACAAGATTAGTGAACTTTTAGATGTTTTTTTCGCTAAGCGTTGTGAAGCACTGAATGAGCTAAAACTGTTGAATCCAGTTAAAAGAAAAAATCCATATCTCTATCGGGCTATCGGCGTTTCTGACGCTAGCGAAATAGTGGAGGAAATATTGAGGGCGCACGTTTCTAGTTCAGATGAAACAATTTTTGGTAACGATTTTTTCGAACCATTGGCAAAGTGGGTTGCAACTCAACATCACACTTCAGCACGAGTTGCCGTCTCCGATGGCGAAGGAGTGGACATTACCATTGAAGCTACAGACTTTATATCGCCTATTGCCGTCAAATCTGGAGTTAATGTGTTTAACGCGAGTAGCAAAAAGAAGCAGGGAGAGAACTTTGCTACGCTTGGGCGAAGATTACAAAAAGTTAGAAAGCATTTCGATCCAATTGTTGGCTATTGTTACGGAAAGAAAAAACAATCTTCTAGAGCTACGGTAAATTTTAAGGAACTCGCGGGCCAAGAATTTTGGGAGTTTTTAACCGGAGAACAAGACTTTTATCTTCGTATTGTCCGTTTAATGAAAAGCAAACCCACCGAACACAGACCACAATTTCAAGAAGCCTTTGATAATGCTAAGAACCGCTTCACCCTAGAGTTTCTCTCGCTTTTTTCTGACCCTGCATCAGGGGCAATTAACTGGGACAGGTTGCTTGAGTTCAATAGTGGAAAGAATAAATTTAATAAATCTACATAATCCTAACAGGCGGTCAGAGCAAAATGAAATTGCGAATTCTTCCGAATCTGAAAATTTTCGCTTTTAATTTACCCTGACCTCAATCGTCAGTTCACTTTTTTGAAATAAATTTATTTAAAACTTACCCAATCCACCTCAACGCCATCGCCATCGCCATCGGTTTGAGTAACAACAATATCATGCACACCTTTTGGAGTCTTTTTAGCGGTAACGCTCGAAACTTTCCAATCAGAAAGCAGGGCGTACCTAACGCAACGCATGGTGCGCCGAATATTTTTCCTTGTAAATGGCGTATTACGCTTCGCTTTAAATACGCCCTACGCTGCTAAGCGATTAAAAAGCCAATTAAAGGCAGAATTAATTTGCCTTCTAATTTAACCGCTTAAACTTAACCGTTTTGGTTTGTGGATCATATTCATCAACTACCCAGCCGTAGTTTAACCAAGAGGTTCGATGACTTTGGATTTTTGGATAGACATTGGTCCACCAGCTCGGTTTTATAGATGAGGCTGGTAAAGGAGCACCTAAAATTTTCTCAACCTGTTCGAAGGTTAATGTCAGTTGCTGCTCTGATGCGGGCCGAACGCAAAACCATTTATCCAAAGGTAGATATTTAGTGAATTCGGGTTGCTTTGCCATTTTTTCTCCAAAAAAAGTGCTAATCGTTTAGTCAAACAAGGGGTTTTTTCTGCAGCAGAATTTGCTGCAGAAAAAATAATGGCGATAAGGTTATTTTATTTTTATCGCAACTTCCGTTCTCCACGTTGAAGGATCTGGATCATCTTCAGGGCCATACAACATATACTCAACACGCCCCGAAAAGCCTTCACCATTCGGTACAGGCCAAGCATCAAAAAGTTGGTTGAGGCTACTTGCCCAAGAAATAAGTTGTTCGTTTCCGGCGATTCCATTTTCCACGCCAGTGAAAGTTAAACAGGCGTAGTTACCACCGGGAAGCGCTGCTGACTCCATTGAACTTGGTGCATTAACTATTTGGCTGATTGGCCAACCTATGGATACCTCGACTATTGCCTGTGGATCTGCAATGGCTGGGCAAACGTGATAGCGGATTAAAGGTGCTCCCACAGGGCTCACTCCATTTTCTGTCAACCAAGACATAACCTCATCCAATTGTGGACCAATAATTTGGTCCAACTGCCCTATTGCGACACTGCTTCGAATGGCCACATAAGGTTGTTCTTCAATATGTTTTATTACAACTTGGCTAAACATTTTCCCTCCAGGTTATCAATAGCCACGTGAAGGTGGCTCGGTTAAGGTAAGCAGCGGTTGCAGGACTCCATTGTTGATAGACAAGAAGAAAGCCCAGCAAAAACCGCTGCGGATAATAATTTTTAGATAGTCGATTCACCTGACCCGATATCGACAAGTGATTAAGAATATTTTTATGTTGCAGTAGATTGTGGGAGGGGGGCGATAAGGATATGGGGATGCAAACGTGTAGCGCGGGTTAGCAAGTAGGGCGCACCTAAAGCAAAGCGTGGTGCGCCGAACCTTTAGCCTTATAAGGGGTGTCTAACAATTGGTGAACATTTGGGGCCAGTCTAAAATTTTTCGCTTTAAATTTTACTCAGGCCTAAATTTCCCATCACCGCTTTTTTAATTCCTCAAGAATTTCACCCAATAACTCATTCGTTCTTTGGTGAGCCTCACTCGAAGATTGAATTGCTTGGCTCTGAATTTGTAGCGATTGTTCACTGAGTTGCAAGGATTTTTTTATAGCTTCTTCTTGCGTTTTTAACGCATTTTTTGTGCGGTGGTTGTTTACAATGGTTGACCACAAAAAATAAAGCACAATTAAAATGAGTATGTAGCTCCAGTATTCAAGAATTGAAGCCCACAGCTTGAACCCAAAATTTCCATCTTTATTTTTAAATGATTTGCTGTACTCGGTGGCATCCACCCAGGTTGCGGTTTTGGAGTTGTAATAAAGCGTATTGTTCTGCGCCCATTTGTAATAGGTGCGGCTGTATTTTTCCGTTAAGTCAGCCGGCGCGCCCGGCAAATCAACTTCTACATATCCCATTTTGCCGAATGCATCGGAATCGCCGTAGGACGTATTATCCTGTACGTCACTCGCCAAAATCTTCAAGGTTCCTTCATAAGGAATGGTTTTAAATTTTACGCTGTATTCTGAATCCGATACTTTTGTAAAAGATTCAAAGGCTCCGCTTTTTGATTGCATTTCTTCCCATGATTTTAGGAAATGTTCTTTGTCACCCGCTTCAGCGAATGCAAGTTGGGCAAAAAATATAGCGAATAGTAAGTATTTCATTGAAGCTCCTATTCAATGGACTAATAAAAATGTTGACCAAAAAATAATTGGGGCCAGAATAAATTAAATTGCGAACTCTTCAGAGTATGAAAAATTTCGCTCTTAAATTCTGACCCCAATGTTTCTTTTACTTTTCCAGATGAATTTATTTAAAACTTACCCAATCCACCTCAACGGCATCGCCTTCGGTTTGAGTAACAACAATATCATGCACGCCTTTTGGAATTTTCTTAGCAGTAGCGCTCGAAATTTTCCAATCAGCTGCATCGTCAATTTTCACGCGGCTTAGCAAGGGGCCATCTTGTTTATCCAAATGGATTTCGAGAGTGCTGCTTGCGCCCGTTTTTGCGCGCACTTTAATCGCTTTTTGCGCACCGCGACCAAAATCAACTTCATTAAAACGTACCCATGATTTTGCAGCGCCGAAAGTTGTTTTCCAGCCTGCATGTGGGTTGGTTTCTTCAAGCAATGAAATCGCAACGCCTTCGGGACTCTTCTCGCTGTAGCGATCAATTTGAATCTCGCTCTTAGCATTCACCAACCCAACACCACGCAGCGTGGGTTTTACTTTTTGGATGGAGCCATCGGCATTAAAGAATATTTTATCGGCGCGAATTGAGCGGTTCTTGTCGAACTTGGGCGACAAATCTCTATCGTGATAGAACAAATAGGACTCACCTTTCCAATCGAGAATGGAGTGATGCACTGTCCAGCAGCCGCTTTCGGATTCATCAAGAATCACACCGGCTTGTTTGAAGGGGCCCATAGGTGAACTGCTGGTCGCGTATTCCAGGCGTTCAATTTTATTCTCCACATGCGGATAGGTCAGGTAGTAAGTGCCCTTCCGCTCAAAAGCAAACGGCCCTTCGAGTAAACCTTTGGTGGGCAGATTGTCGATAGTCAGGGGTTCGCCATCGATCTCCGTCATGTTGGGTTTGAGCTTAGCAACGAAAATTTTGCCCTGCGAGTAATACAAATAGGCGGTGCCATCTTTGTCGATCAACACATTAGGGTCAATTCCCTTAACGCCTTGAATGTAATTGGGCAGAGGTTTGAAGGGGCCGTAGGGAGTATCGGAAACGGCTACGCCAATTCTGAATTCCGGGCGTTTGGGTTCTGCGCCTTCACTTTTGCCTTCAGGTTTGGCAATGGCAGGAAAGTAGAAATAATATTTTCCGTCTTTAAACACGCAATCTGGCGCCCACATGGCGTAGGCGGTTGGGTCCGTCCAATCAACAGTAGTTTGTGAAAGGATTTTGCCGTGATCTTTCCAGTTGGTGAGGTTATCTGACGAGAAGACGTGGTAATCCTCCATCACAAACCAGTCGGGTTTTCCTTTGTATTCCGGCGGTGCTTTGATGTCATGGGAGGGATAAACATAGATCTTGCCATTGAATACCCGTGCAGTCGGGTCAGCAGTGAACTGATCCATAATCAAAGGATTGGTCGCAAAGGCTGGTGTGATATTTAGGAAGCCAGTAACGCTAAGGATCAGCAAATAACCGAGAGATTTTTTCATAGTCGTCCATTAAAGCCGCTGTTGTAGGAGTACTCAATTAGACGCTTACCGCCATTGCGGTTCACGTCTTAGCAATTGTAGTCAGAGTAAAATAAATAGCGAACGCCAAAACGTGAGGCATGTTCCCTTTTATCTCTACTCTGCCCTAACTCAACTGGCCTAAATCAAACGCATTGACTACCCCAAAGTCGCCGCAAACTGCTGCTCAAGCTGCTTTGGGTTTTGGCTATAGACTTGAAACATCTGCTGAGCAAAAGCATCTGGGTATACGTCTTCTTCGCCCTTCTGTAATGCCACCAATACATTTTTGGCTACTTCCGCCGGGGTCGCTTTCTCCATTTCCCAACCTTTGGTCATATCCGTATCTACCGGGCCTGGGTAAACGCCTTGCACAAAAATATTCGCTTTGCGCAATTCGGCGCGCAGCCCTTGAGTGAAGGAATGCACGGCGGCTTTGGACGCGGAGTAAGGGCCTACGGACGGGAAGTTAGCAAGGCCAGCAACGGAGCTTATATTCACCACTGCCGCCGCTTGGCTTTTGTGCAAAACGGGCAAGAGCGCGTGGGTTAAGTTAACGGGGCCAAAGTAGTTGGTGGCCATTTCGGCGGCGGCAATAGCCAATGCATCTTCACCTGAAAAAGTGGTGCTGTTCACTATGCCCGCGTTGTTGATCAGGATGTCCAGCGAGGTGATTTCCTTCGCCAGCTTCGCAATGCTGTTCGCATCGTTTACGTCCAGCTGCACGGGAACAACGACGCCCGGCGCTTGGGCGACCAGCGCTTCCAAACTTGCGGGGTTGCGGGCAGTGGCATAGATGCGGCCTGCACCTTGCGCGACAAGTTCTTTTACCAAGGCCTCACCAATACCACGGTTAGTGCCTGTTACTAATACTGTTTTACCTTGAATTGAGTAAGCCATTTTTGTTTACCTTTGAATTATATTAGACCGGTCGTCTAATAGTTTTGCCAAAAAAAGACCCTTTTGGGGTCGTGAATACATCATCATCAACGATCTTTCTGAACTCGTCCCCCTCTTTGGAAAAGAGGGGTTAGGGGAGATTTGAAAACTTAAATCCCCCTAAGCCCCTTTTTCTAAGGGGGAACTGTGCAAACCCTAAGCCGCGCCTTTAAAAACCACAGAAAAGTACAAATCAATTAACTCGCGCAGGGGTTGAGCGGATTGCTCCAGCTTCGCACGTACAAGGCAGCCTTCCCACGCGGCGAAAAACATCTTGGCCAGCACAGCTTCATCAGCGGATTGGCTGACCTCACCATCGGCTTTCGCTTGCCGCAATACGCCTTCAATCACTTTTTCCACGGCGCGGTAGTGGGCGAAAATCGCATCGCGCATCGCGGGGTTTTGCATCGCCAGTTCTTGCCCCAAGTTGCCAAGCAAGCAGTTGCAGGCGCAAAAGTTTCCTTCAAAGAATTCCACAATCTGCGTGAAATAACCCTTTAACCGGCTGAGCGCCTTGCCCTGTGCTGTGGCCAAGTGGCTTTCCAAGCCTTGGCGCATCTGTTGGCCGTACTGCTCAATGATGGCAAAGCCCAGGTCATCCTTACTTTTAAAGTAGTGGTAAAACGAACCCTTAGGGACATTTACCTGAGCAAGAATCTCCGCAATACCGGTATTGTTAAAGCCTTTCACCGCCATTACTTGAATGCTGGTGGAGATGAGCTTGTCGCGAGTGTTTTCTGTCATGAGATTAGAGTAGACCAGTCGTCTAGTGATTGCAAGTTATTTGGTTCGCTATGATCTCCCAGTCAGCTTGAGTGAGCAAGATAGCTGCTAACGCGGGGCGATGGTTTGCAGCGCCTCATTCAAGCGGCGCTCAATATCGGTTTTGATATGAAGGTAATGAATCAGCTGCACCCCAGTTTGCGGTGCAATGATTTCTCGGCAAAGGGATAAATCCAAATCGGTAATGTAGCAGGGATAAGTTTCTCCATGCTTGCGCCGAGCGAGAATGTAATTGGCTACCACGCCAAACAGTTCCTCACCAAACTCCAACGCAGAGAATTCTTTGCCATCGCAATAGAGAGTAAAACTCAATTCATCATTCTCGTTGGGTTCCGCTACGGCGCACACGTTAATGAATTGTACTTGGGTTAGATCCTGCGCGATGCTGCGCGGCTCAAGGTACGCATTTTTTTGTTTTGCATCGCCCATCAACTCAAAAATTTTAATGGCTTGCAGATTTTCAACGTCCATAGCGTGATCGGTATGTTCGTAAGCTAGCGCTTGGCGCTCCACCGCAGAGCGAATAAATCTGCACAAGGGGCGAAGTAAAGCTTGCGCATTAAAGAGCGGAAAGGTTTTGCTAAAAAACGCGCCTTTCTGATCAACAATGGTGACGTTAGCCTGTTGGTCTTCAATGTAGTAAAACAAATAAATCGCGGGTGATTTTACGGCATCGCAAAAAAGGCGAAGCGGCTTATCGCGCAAGGCATAAGCATCTACCATGACAGGGCTAAATTCTATTTGCGGTAGCGCCAGTTTTTCCAACAACTTGCCGTAGGTGGAGAAACGCAAAATTTGCGCGTGATGCTGAACAAATTGCAGAACAAAATATTCATCTGCCATTTCAAAAATAAAACGCGTGCTGCGCGGGCGTGCACCAGAATAAAAGCAGGTGATGATTGCTCGCCAAAGTTCTAATACACGCTGCTCAATGGTGGCACCTTGTCCAAGACTAAAGCACTTAACGCTTAACGCAGGCAAGCTGGTATTTTTTGCAGGCGGCAGTGCGCGCAAATAATGCAAAAGGCAGTTAACGAGCGCATCTGAATCAAAATGGCGGCAAACCACTTCGCCCCAGCTGTTGGTTTGAAGGATATCCACCTCCAACACCAAGTTCTCTTTCATACCGCTGTAACCAAAAGCGTCGCGTTGACTGCTGAGCATTTGCATACCTTTTTTATGCAAATCTGCTTGGGGTTCAACACCAAGATTAAACAGCATCAGCATTTTGGTTGGTTGCGCATTCTGCATGAAGTTTTCATGCTCAACTTTTTTAACTGGCAAAGGCAACCATTGCTGCAACACCTGAATAAGTTGCTGCCTTTGTGAGGTTTGCAATGAAAAATGATTGGCAACTATATCGAGCTTGGCACCGGTCGTAAAAATGCCATTGCCATAACACCACAGTAAGAGCTCCATAAAATTGCGCGAACGCTTAATAGGTTCAGAAGCTTGGTTGCGCAAGGTAAAATCTTGCTGACTACCGCGATAGGCTTGCCAAATGTTTGCACCAGCTTCTTGTGTTTGCACAAAGCACAGTGCTTCTTCGCTTAAATCTTGCGAAATATTGGGGTTAATCCAATCTATCTTTCCGGCTTTACGCTCAAATGCCGCGTGTAATTTTCTGCCGAGGATTAATAATTCATTACTACTAATGGCCGCTTCACCGGAAACATTTTTGTGCATATCTATCAGCAATCTATAGCCTTGGCTTAACTCATTGGCTAATAAATTTCGTTCTGCTAATACGTGAGGGGATTTCCAATAAGCGCGGTTATCCAACATGGTAAGTTGGTGCTGCCCCCAACCCCAGGCTTTTACCATTTTTTCGAGCAACAACCGCTGCCACGCTTTAGCTGCGTTGCGGCTGGTGCGCGACAATTGCTTACCCGATTTAAAATAAAAGCTGCGCCGTACGAGTTCCAAACGCGCCAACTGGTGTTGCGCTTGCAAGTATTGTTCAAGGCGTTGATACACGAGCACGTACGCATCTACTTCATCGGCATCCAGCGAATCATGCTGTTGAAGCCGCGTGTATATTTTTTGCTTTAAGCTTAAGGAAAGCGGTTCACTAAACTGTTCATTGGCATAGGCTTCTAACAACAGCAACTTCAACACAGATTTGTAAGGCGAATCTATTCCCTTATACAGCTGCCAAATACCAGCGCCGATAAATTCGTTAGCGGGAATAGCGGGGACACCACCAAAATCAATGTATTCACTTGCACGTAAGAAACGCTTCTCTAATAAATTTCGGGTGTAATCCGCGTAATTTTTTTCGTTAACAGCGGGCACAAACCACCATAAAGGCAAGCGGCCCGCTAACCAAACGGCTGTGCGATAAAATTCATCCAACAATAAAAAATGCTGCGCGGTTCCACTGGATTCGCTACTCAATAAGCTATGTTGGCCCTGCCGAAATTTATCCGCTTCCATTAAAAAGAAATGCGCTTCTATATGAATGGATTCCGCCCAGCGCGTAAGCGCGTTACATTTCTCTTGCAGTTCCGCGAGCCCAGCTTTAGTTAGCTCAGCGGAGTGGCACACCCAAACATCTATGTCACTGTTATCGGCATGGGCAATAGTGCCCAAACTTCCCATGACAAAGAGCGCCTCTATTGCTTCGCTTTTATCAACCAAATCGCGCTGGTAATTAAAACTACGGGCTACCGCTTTTGCTAAACGAATATCATCTTTACTGGGAACATAGGCTTGCACGCCAGCGGGCGTAGCGTGGCTCACATAGCCTGGCAACATGGGATGATTAACATGAAATACCAGCGGCAGCAAAATGAGAAATTGTTGTTGCCGCTCAGATAGCGCAGCTAGCGTACGCTCATAGCGAACTTGGTTAAGCTGAATAAATGATTGCTTAACTTTGCTGAGTTGTTTTCGATCTACTCCCTCATCTATCGAATCATTCGTTAACGTATCGGCTTGCAAAATTAGTGATCCGTAGAAGTTAGTGGAAGCGTTCCTGGTCGTTTTCTAAAGACTGCGCCCTGAGCTGTTCGGCAATCGTTTTGTAAAGCAGTTCTGGGTTAATGGGTTTAGACAAATAGGCATTCATACCCGCGGCAATGCAACGCTCGCGATCACCCCGCATGGCTTGGGCTGTCAATGCAATAATGGGAATATGATTTCCCAGCTCACAACGGATTTTTTGGGTGGCAAGAATGCCGTCCATCTCAGGCATTTCCAAATCCATTAAAATTAAATCAAAACCATTTGGATTGTTGTTTACAGCATCTAAGGCTTCAATACCGTTGTTTACTACCGTTACAATCATGGTTTTCTTTTTCAGCACCCCACGAACAACTTGTTGGTTAACAAGGTTATCCTCTGCGACGAGAACTCGCTTGTTCTGTAAAAACTCATCCTGCTCAGATGTTTCGATATTAGGAGCACTAATGGTTTGAAGGTGTGAATCACTGCCGATGATATTACTGATGGTTTCCAGCAGGCGTGTTTCGCTGACGGGTTTACTTAAAAACTCGTCAACATTGAGTGCAAAATTATCGGAATTTGAAATTTCGTCGCGATGGTATGCCGAAACCAAAATCACGTGGGGAATAAAAGTCAGCGCAGCATTTCTTTTAATAGCAGCGGCAGCTTCTACACCATCCATTGTGGGCATGCGGTAATCCATTAGTACAAAATGGAACGGCTGGCTGGTTATATTGGCTTGGTTTATTTTTTCTATCGCCTGTTCTGCGTTTTCCACATCCTCAACAGCAAGGCCAATACTTCTTGCTGTACTAGCCATTACTGTGCGCGCAACGGTATTGTCATCCACAATTAGCACACGAATATTTTTCAGCTCGCGTGAATGTTTGCCTAGTAGGCGCGAGCCTAAATGACTGTGGTCAAAGCGAGCATTGAAGGTAACACGGCAACCTTGGCCTGGAGCGCTTTCAATATGCATCTTGCCATTCATGAGGTGGACAAGATGATCACATATACCTAAGCCAAAACGTAAATTTCCTGCATCGGAAATGGTCACGTGGTTTTTCAAGCTTTCATTAATGCGTGCTAAGCGATCTGTACTCATACCTTGGCCGAAATCGGTCACGCTAAATTCTAATTCTACAAATTTAACATTGGCTTCACGCAAATTTACGCCGACAACAACTTCAGTGGATTCCGAAAACTGAACCGCATTGGAAATTAACTGATCGATAATTTGGCTTAGGCGCGCTGCATCGCCGCGCAAAAATCGCGGAACTTCGGCTTTGATGTCGTACACAATACGAATGGTTTTACTGCTGGCGCTAATTTCAAATAACCGGGATATTTTTTCAAACAACTGGTCAAGGTCAAAGTGTGAATGTTCGAGGATAATTTTTCCGCTATCGATTTTGGAAAAATCCAGAACTTCATTGATGATGTGTAACAGCGAATCAGAAGCTGAATTTAAACTACCCAAGTAGCTTTTTTGTTGCTCATCGAGCGATGTATCTTTTAACAAATACCCCAAACCAATGATGGCATTCATTGGCGTTCGTATTTCATGGCTCATACGCGCCAAAAATTCACTTTTGGTTTTGTTCGCCATATCGGCTTGGGTTTTGGCGGCAAGCAAATCTTCGCGCGCCAGAATAAAATCCGTGATGTTATTGTTAATACCTACACAGCGAGTAGGCTTGCCTGAATCGTCATGCTCACAAAATTTCATTTTGGATTGCACCCAAATGACTTTGCCATTTTGGTGCTGCATACGAAATTGCATATTGACGTAGGTATCGCCGGCATCAACCGCATCAAACAAACGGTTCATGACTTTTTCGGTGTCTTCACTATACAAAAAATAATCCTGCAGCGTGGTTAAGCTACCGGGCAAGTCTTCGTAGTAGTAACCCAGCATGCGCAAATAGCTGCGGCTGAAATAAATCTTGCCGCTGCGAATATTCCAATCCCACAGGCCATCGTTGCTCGCTTCAATTGCATAATTAAACCGCGTGTCGCGGTCGCTAAGCTTGGCGAGCAATTGTTGGCGGTCGTACAAGTTAAAGAGCGCGGTGGCAATAAACATTAACCGATCAAGATCACGGGTGTACCAACCATGTGGATTATTGCGGTGCAAAACCACAAAGCCTTCCAGCAAGTTGTAGCGCAATACAGGTACGAGGAGCGAACTAAAGATATTTGCTCTACGCAGGTGTTCGGTGGCTTCGGCATGAAGAGGGTCATTCGCCAGCAAGGCCACGGGCTTGCCGCAATTGAGGGTATTCACCACCTCGGAATCTTTGCGCCAAATGCCGGTAAGCCACGTGTTCTCTTGCAGCTTGGGTGCTTTCTTGGGCTGCCAATGCCCGTGGCAACTCCACGCGGAGGGGGTAATGTTTTCTGATGTAATGGGTGCATTGCTGAGCCGCCACAGGCTGCAATCGGCCACATCAAACAAACGGCCCAACTTTTCCAGCGCTTCATTGATATTTGCTTTATCAGATTCAATCAGCAGGTACTGCCCAAAAGGTATGAGCCATGAATTCTTGATCAACCCACCTTCGGGTTTGCGGACGCCGGTGTCAGCTTTTGAATGACGCAGGCGTTCCTCGAGGCGTTTCACCTCTGCTTCAAGCTGCTGGACGCGTTGCTCCAACGCTTGGGGATTTTGTCCTTTGCGCCTTTTCGTCATAGTGCTAGCGGCTAGATGATTGGCAGCTTGGCTCACGCCAATAGACAGGGTGCTCGCGCTGGGCGATAGCTCCCACTTGTGGACAAGCCTTAGCCCTTATCGGCCAAAGAAAAAACACGCCGTCCAACGCTTAAGGCTAGTTCAGATTATGGGGTTTACCAGAAACGGGCGAAAATTCCGGCGGAGGTTCCGGCCGGATGGACGCCTACTTCGACCAATCAGCGACGCCCCTCAGACGCTTAACTCAAAAGGGAACGCCAATCAAAGCGGGCATCACCCATCGCCAAAAAGAAAGGGTTCAAAAGAGTATCGCGCGTGTTACAGCGTAGCGGTTCAAAATTGCTCGCTTCCACCACGGATCCACCCGCTGCGGCAAGCACCGCTTGGGCAGCAGCGGTATCCCACTCGCTGGTCGGTGCAAGCCGGGGGTAAAAATCGGCACGACCTTCCGCAATCCAGCAGAACTTTAAAGAGCTGCCTGCATTTACCGGGTTTAAGGGCGCAGGCCAGCGCTGTTGGAGTTTTTCGACTAAGGCGGTTTGTTCCGAGGAACCATGGCGCAAACTCATGAGTACGCCGAGCGGTTGGCGATCGGCTAATTTTTTCGACATAGATGAGGTTTGCAAGGCGCGATCAAACACACCGTTTAGGTATTTCTGCGCGCGTGTTTCTTGAGTTGCAGCCAGCGATTTATCCACACCCAAATAGGTTTCACCCGTTACTGGCACATGAACCACGCCCAGTAGCGGCACCGAATTCACAACCAAGGCGATGTTCACGGTGAACTGCCCGTTGCGGGCGATGAATTCTTTGGTGCCATCTAAGGGGTCAACCAGCCAGTACCTAGACCAAGCTTGGCGCTCGGCCAATGAGGGCATGACAGATTCTTCCGAGAGAATGGGCACATCCAACAGCGTGGGCAGCTCACGCACGATCAACTGATGCGCCGCCAAATCCGCCGCTGTAAGCGGGGAATCATCACTTTTGGTTTGAATGTTGGCTGTTTCCGGCGCGTTATAGATGCGGAGAATCGCATCGCCCGCCGCCCGAGCGATCGCCATCAATTGTTCGGTAAAGCCTTGGTCCACGCGTTGCGTCATAGGCGATTCTCGGGTTTCGCCAGCCATTCGCGCACAAGAAATAAGGCAGCAATACTACGGCCTTCGCAAACATCGGCACGCAAGCAAAAATCTGGCAAATCGATAATCGGTAGCTCCTGCACTTGAATAGGTTCAGGCTCATCGCCCTCTAAACGTTCGGGATACAAATCCTGCGCAATCACGATGTTAATGCCGTGTTCCATATAAGAGGGAGAGAGATGGACTTTTTTCAGGAAGGTCAATTTGCGTGCGCCGTAGCCTACTTCTTCCTTTAATTCACGGTTGGCCGCATCCAGAATGGTTTCGCCCTCATCAATGGCCCCCTTAGGGCAAGCAAGGTGGTAATCCTCCAAGCCAACGGCATATTCCTTCACCATCAAAAACCTATCGTCATTTAACACGGGGACAATCAAAACCGCGCCACGTCCACCGCCAACCAATTTTTCGTAATGGCGTTCCTCGCCGTTACTAAAGCGTAAATGTATTTGATCCGCGCGAAACAGGCGGCTGCGCATGACGGTTTCACGCTTTAATATCTCGGGTTTTGTCGGCATACTGCCCTCTTTTTACTGATGACGACGTTTATGGCCGCGCAGCTTGTTGATTGGAACCAAATAGATACGGTGCTGTTGGATATGGATGGCACCCTGCTCGACCTCCATTTCGACAATTTTTTTTGGCTGGAACATCTGCCCAAACGTTACGCTGAAATTCACAAGGTGGATTTTGCCACAGCCACACAACGTTTGAATGAAAATATCAGCCAATACGAAGGAACATTACAATGGTATTGTCTGGAATTCTGGTCGCGTCAGCTGGATGTGGATATTCGTAGCCTCAAAGAAGAGGTAAAGCACAAAATTCAGATTCGCCCCCACGTAAACGAATTCCTAAAACGCCTGCGCAAACACCACAAAAAATGCCTGCTGGTGACTAACGCACACCCGCAAAGCTTGTCGCTCAAACTCGATGTCACTGAAATCGATAAAGATTTGGACATCATTATTTCCTCCCATGAGTTCAATCAACCCAAAGAAGCACAAGAATTTTGGCATGCATTGCAAACGCGCGAACATTTTGATCCAGCACGCACCTTGTTTATAGACGATACCGCCCGCATCTTGGAATCAGCAAAAACATTTGGCATAAAGTATTTGATTGGCATTCACCAGCCCGACAGTCAAAAAGCGCGCATCATGGATGCTTTTCCTGCCATTCATCACTTTGATGAAATTATGCCGCCCGCTTAGTTTTATTGACGATTTAATTGTAGATACACACATGTTTAAACCTTATTTAGACTCCAAAGTCCGTTTAGATAAATGGCTTTGGGCCGCGCGTTTTTTTAAAACCCGCAACCTTGCTAAGCAGGCGATTGAAGGCGGCAAAGTGCATTGCGACGGCCAACGTGTAAAAGCCGCCAAAGAAATTAGCGTGGGTATTACGCTGAGCATTCGCCAAGATTGGGATGAAAAAGTGGTCGTAGTAAAAATGCTTTCTGATCAGCGCCGCGGCTCACCCGAGGCTGTACTGCTGTACGAAGAAACAGAGGAAAGCAAAGCAGAACGCGAAAAGCGCAGTGCAGAGCGTAAAGCGGGGATGGGTAGCTTTATCGCCAGCGATCACAAACCCGATAAACGCGAGCGCCGCCACATTCACAGATTCCAGCGCATTAACTTATTTCCAGACGATTAATTTTTTAAAAGAACTCCTCTATGCCAAGCAATGATGTATTGAACCGTTTTATTTTTGATGACTGCGATATTCGCGGTGAACTTGTCACACTTGGCGAAAGTTACCGCGAGATTCTTAGCCACAACGATTACCCGCCGGCCATAAAAAAATTGCTGGGCGAGTTTTTGGCCGCCATAAGTCTTATGTCATCAACCTTGAAATTTGATGGCATGATTATTTTACAAGCGCGTGGTGATGGTGCTATTTCAACCATCATGGCCGAATGTAATCATCACAATCATATTCGCGGCATTGTGCGCTTAAACCCAGATATTGAACTGAGCCAGGATCTAGCGCAAAACGGCAGCATGCAAGATTTATTGGGTAACGGTGTATTAGTAATTACCATTGAACCCAAGCGCACAGAAAATTTTGGTGGGAAATTGGAGCGTTACCAAGGCATAGTTCCACTCGAACGGGAAACCTTGGCTGGTTGCTTGGAAGATTATTTTCAACAATCCGAACAACTTGCGACGCGTTTTTGGTTTGCTGCAAATGACCAAAGCGCAAGCGGCTTTTTAATTCAAGCATTACCACACCAATTAAAAACCAACGACGAAAACCGCGATCACTGGGAAACCATTGAAACTCTCGCCAATACGATCACAACAGAAGAATTGTTGGAGCTCGATCACGAACAGATTCTTTACCGTTTGTTCCATGAGCAACCTGTTCGCGTATTTGATCCAACACAGGTGAAATTTGCGTGCAGTTGCTCCCGTGAACGCAGCGAAAGCGCTTTGCTAGCCTTAGGTAAAGCGGAGGTGGAGGAGTTGCTGGTGGAGAAAGGTAGCATTGATATTGATTGTCAATTTTGCAATCAACACTACCACTTTAGTCCGGAAGACGTTCGCGTTTTACTCGGCGGAAAAACGCTGCACTAAGGCTTGCTGGATTTGCTCGATGCTTGGGAAGACTTGCTAGACGACTTTACTGACGTTGTTTGCTGGTTTTCCCTAGCCCTTACAAGTTCAGCATAATCAGCTTCATTCGTAATAATGGTTTCAGAAACCGACGTGTGTTTTGCGCTGGAAACAGCAAGGCTAGATGTTGGTGCTTTTGCCGAATACTCTGCTGCAGCTGCTAAAGAAACTAAACAGCCGCTCATGAGCAGCAAAGAGAACCAACACCTTTTCATACAACCCTCCTACAACTTACGCGCGCGGAATTTTCTACCTTTAATTTTTCCCTCTTGCAAATGCTGCAAGGCTTGCTTCGCAATGGACTGGTGAACAGCAACATAAGCGCAAAATTCAAAAATATCGATCTTGCCAATTTTCTCGAATGGCAAGCCTGCCTCTTTTGTTAAGGCGCCAATAATATCGCCGGGGCGCACCTTGTCTTTCTTACCGCCATCAATATTTAATGTCACCATTTCCGGCATTATGCCAATAGCGCCATTATTTTCCGGCAGCTGTTCAAGTATGATTGGTTTTTGTAAATAATCTTCCAAACGATTCAAGCGGCCCAATTCTTTTGGCGCAACAAGACTCAAGGCTAAACCACTTTCACCTGCACGCCCCGTTCGGCCAATGCGGTGAATATGCACTTCACTATCATGCGCCAACTCAACGTTGATAACCGCATCCAAACCTTTAACATCCAAACCACGTGCTGCAACATCGGTAGCAATTAACACCGAACAACTTTTATTGGCAAAGCGCACCAACACTTGGTCTCGCTCACGCTGCTCCAAATCACCGTGCAAGGCCAACGCATTTATACGCTGGGCTCGCAATAAATCGCAGACCTCTTGGCATTGAATTTTAGTGTTGCAAAATACAATGGATGAAGTCGGTTTAAAATGCGCCAGTAACTTTTGCACGGCTACATCTTTCACGTCGCCATCACGCAACTCGTAAAAATGTTGTTGAATATTAATATCGCTATGCACAGATTCCACATGCACTTCCTGCGGGTTCTTTTGGCAGTGTGCGCTGATTTTTTTAATTTCATCAGGATAGGTAGCGGAAAATAAGAGGGTTTGTCGATCTTCCGGGCACGCATTCAATACCACTTTTAGCGCATCGACAAAACCCATATCCAACATGCGGTCAGCTTCGTCGAGAACCAGTTGTTTAATATTGTCTAATTTTAAGGAACCCTTTTCGATATGATCAACAATGCGACCTGGAGTACCAACAACAATATGCGCACCATGTTCCAATGAACCTAATTGTGGGCCAATCGATACACCGCCACAGAGCGTTAACACTTTTACGTTGTGTGTAGCTCGGGCGATACGGCGAATTTCTTTTGCAACTTGATCTGCGAGTTCGCGCGTAGGGCACAGAATGAGCGATTGAATTGCGAATTTTTTTACATCCAATTGCGCAAGCAAACCAATACCAAATGCGGCCGTTTTTCCGCTACCGGTTTTTGCTTTTGCAATAATGTCTTGCCCTTGCAAAATAAATGGCAAACTTTGCGCTTGAATAGGCGTCATTTCGTTGTAGCCAAGTGACTCCAAGTTACTGAGCATTTCGGCTGATAAAGGGAGGGAAGAAAATGTAAGCGCTGTCATAGATAGCTCAGGGAGTCAAAGTGTATTACGAGGGTCAATTTAGCAAAAGCGAAGCAAGATTAACGGTTATGTAAAGAATACCAGTAAAATCTGAATACGTCGTCCACGCATCAGGAATGAATATGCGAATACTTATGAGAGTGGGTTTAGGTATAGCAGCCTTAAGCCTTGGCTGCAGCAATACCTTTGCCGCCGAAGACATTGAAAAAAAATGGGAATTGGGTGTTGGCATTGGCGATATTTCCAGCCCTGATTATCGTGGCTCTAATGAATATCGACATTATGTCGCACCAATACCCTATGTAATTTATCGCGGAAAATATATTCAGTCTGATCGCGATGGCATCAGAGGAAATATTTTTAAATCTGATCGTTTGGAATTTACCTTTAGTGCAAACGCAACTATTTCCCAAAAGGCCGATGAAAACAGAGCCAGAGAAGCTATGCCAAAACTTGGCTCAACGGTAGAGCTTGGCCCTGCGTTAAATATTAAACTCGATGATGGGGCTTCACCTGCTAGCTTGGTATTACAACTACCGGTTCACGCCGTGATGGCGGTAACAGGTAGTGAGCGTGGGTTTCAAGGGCTGACGTTTCAACCGCAATTAATGTATCGCAATATGATTGACGACTGGCAATTCACACAGCGAATCGGCCTTAGCATTGCCAACCGCGAATATCACGATTATTACTACAGTGTTACGCAAGAATTTGTAACGCCCAATAGACATTTTTTTGATGCACCCGGTGGCTACAGCGGAGTTTTCACACAAGCGGCCATGAGTCGTTCATTGAATATTTTTAACGAAAACACAAAATTTGCATTTTTCTTACGCTACGACAACATCAGCAACACCGCTTTCGCTGAGAGCCCGTTGGTAAAAACAACCCACGTACTGCGCGGCGGGTTCGCATTTGTGTGGGTTATAAAATAGAGTGTTGAAGCAGATTAAATCGACGCGTTGTTTTATTTTATAAACGTTTTAATACACCCAAACTCTTTACTAATGGCAAGGCTTCAAACAAACCAGATTCTTGTGCAAGTTTCCAAATTTCATAAGGTGGGCGGCCTCCATCGGCGGGGTTTGGAAACACATCGTGAATAGCGAGCAACCCGCCACGCATTACGTGGCCACTCCAACAGCGGTAATCTGTTAAGGCTGCGTCCATACTGTGGCCGCCGTCAATAAAAACCATTGCCAAACCTGTTGACCAACCGCGCGCTGCAAGTGCAGAAGGCGCGACTATGGGCACTACAACATCTTCAAGATTTGCGCGCGCAAGCGTGTGGCGAAATTGGGGAAAGCTATCCATTTTGTTAAATCGTGAATCGTACAATTCCGGGTCATGATATTCCTCACCCAACTGATGCTCTTCACTTCCACGGTGATGATCCACCGCGAATAAAACGCTATTGTGTTGTTTGCATGCGGTACCCAAATAGACAGTAGATTTTCCGCAATAACTGCCCACTTCTAAAATCGGGCCTAAAGTTGCCGCCGTGCTAGCATGCACGTAAAGCGCTGCTGCTTCTTCAGCATCTAAAAATCCTTTCACCGAATTAATGTCTAAGGGAAGTTCTATGGCATTTGGCAGCATGGTGTGTCTCAAGCATAATAAAGCCGCTATGCTATCAGAATTAACTCGTCAACAAACTTAGCTTGCTGATAACTTAGCCCCCTAACAGACTCACTGCGAACCTGTTCATGCGCCGTAATAACACTCCTTATTTTGTAAAACGAATGTCAACCTTACTGAATCGCTTTTATGTAAAGCGCTTTATTGAGCCGCAATTTGATAGCGTAGGCGTGGGGCTTGAGGTTGCGCACCCTCGCAGTTTGGTGATTTTTGGCCGCAATATTCACCTTGGCCGTTACGCACAAATGATTGCATCGCCCGATAACTGTATTCGCTTTACTACCTGGCCCAGTAAGAAAATAATCCATGGTGTAAAAGGTGGCGCGATAAAAATTGGCGATTACTGTTTAATTTCACCTGGCGTAAGAATTTCCGCTGAACACTCTATTCAAATTGGTGACAACGTGATGTTCGCAGCGAATGTGTACGTGAGCGACAGCGATTGGCACGGCATTTACAATCGCATTCGCCCTTTTCGTTGCACCAAACCTGTGGTAATTGAAAATAATGTATGGCTTGGTGAGCGCGTTATTGTTAACAAAGGAGTGAGTATTGGTGAGAATTCAGTCATAGGCGCAGGCTCAGTAGTGACCAAAAATATTCCGGCGAATGTGATTGCTGCGGGCAACCCAGCACGCGTGATTAAAGCGATTAACCCCAACCGCCGCATGTTAAAGCGAGAATTGTTATTTCAAAATCCTGAGCACTATTTTTATAATCAGGATCAATTAGATCGTTATATGCTGGGCAAGAATTCAATTTGGAATTGGTTAAGGAGCTTAGTCAAACCGAATCGTACTGATTAAGCTCAGAAACTTTCTGATTTCTCAATAACTATAAGTGAGTCTCTATCGCCGCGAAACTTGCAAGTATTTGATCCCCTGCGCAATAAAGTACCCGCTCAACGCACCTAGTATGAGGCTCATAAGGGGAGCAAAATAAAATTCACGCACAATCGCTAAATTCATGCCGAAAGACATACCCAAGGCGTAACGAGTGCAAAAAATTGCCAAAATAACTAGCAGCGGAATCCAGCTAGCTTGCAGCGTTAATTTACGTGTTGTGTGATTGTAAGCCACCGATGAGTTGCCGGTGATTTTAACGAGCAACAAGGTCAACGAGACTGCGCCTAGCAACCAGCATAAAATAGTTATCACTGTAAAACCCAAATCCATGAGAGTGCCAATAAGAGACATCATTGTCATTGCGACGGGCATAATAAATACGGCCTGTATAGGAACCTGACGAGTACGCACTTGCATCAAGCCTAAAACGACCAAGCCAGCTAGTAATCCAAATACCCATTGCGGTGTGTACATTAAAATTTGTGTTATTTTGTCAAAGTTAAATGCAGCCTTCTCACGTTCAACAATCTTTTTAGAAGCATCAATCACTATATTGTTTTCACGCACAAATTCGAGAATGGGCGAAATTAATGCAGCATGTGTTGCAGCTCTATCAACACCAGCGCGATCTTTGCAAAGCGGTACACCCATGACAAGAATGTCGTTATTGCATGCATCCAGAAAAATAAAATGTCCTTCATCACCCGTTAAGAGATGAAACTTGGAATTTTGAATTCCCTTCGCATAACGCGCACCGTGATTTTCCCACGGCAAGAAATCATTATTCTGCGCGCCTACTATGAGTGTTGGTAGTTGGAGATTCGCCAAACTTTCTGGCGTTGCTCCATAGCCCAGTGTTGGGTCAATCATGATTATTTTTTTTACGCGCCCATCTGTGTAAGCACCACCAAATTTCTGTAAGAATGCTTCACCGGGTTTGGGCGCGTTGCGAATACCGTAATTACACGAGTTATCATTTTTTGCCACATCTGTTTTGCAAAAATCCATCATGTGCAATAAATCATATTGCACACTGGCGAGCATAGCCACCGTTTGCCCGCCGGAGGAATGGCCCAGTGCAATTATGTTTGACCAGTTAACAGGCTTTTGAAACAATTCACGATTTGACAGCGCATCGTAAATAGCTGAAATATCCGTAGGACGATGCCAAACCATTGCGGTGGCTCGCACATCTTGCGTGTCTTGGCCATAGAGCCATGACTCACCGTAATGGTTTATACCAACCACTATGTATCCTGCTGCAGCCAGAGCTTCAGCAATCCAGTTGTAATTTTCCGCAGCGCCCATGGCACCATGGCTAAACACTAGCGTTCTATCGGTAATGGCGGATTCCGCCAAACAACGCTGTTGATTAGGCATTGCAGCACACTGGCCACGCGGAAACCAGAGCGTGATTTTAGCTGGGCGACCAGAGGGCAACTGACCAAGATCCACAACCTCCTTGGCGACGGCAGCTGATACCTCATCGGCATGTACAGGCAATGAGCCTAGGATAAGTGACAGAACGCAGAACAATAGTCGCACTAGGTAATTCATCAGCATCTCCAGAGAGGGGGCCTAAACTCTTATTCATAAACTAGGGCTTAGTTTAATGAGGTACGGAGGACGCGACTATGCAGAAAGTGCGATTTCAAGGAAGCGGAACGAATAAACGTGCTGCCGTTTTTTTAAAGCAGAGGAAAATACAAATCTGTCACCAGTTCTGACTCTGGTGTGTTTTTAGGATTATTTAAATAGACTTGTACAATAGCGTCATCTTCCAAGCGAATCCCTTCTGGTATCACCCAACCCGCGTAAATACGCGAAATCATTTGCCACATCAGTCCATAGGAACCTGTGTACTTGAACCTTGCCCACTTTCCCTGTGCCCATAGATATTCATCCAGCTCGAGGCTATTGGGCAATGTCTCATCCAACACACCCGCGAAATAGCGGCTGGTTGTTTGGTCTCCCTGCCAAGGGCTCTCCAGTGCAACGCCCACCGCCGCTGAAAAATAATCGTAGTAGTTGATTGTTTGAAGTCGCTTGCTTAATTCACCAAACAGAGAATCCCCTACACTTTTAAAACTATTATTTTTAAATCCCTGCCCATAAAGCCCCCAGCATTTTCGCGCCGGCAATTCCAGAATATCAGGCTGTAAACTCAATTCGCGCTTGGAGATATTTTTCAAAGTATTAGGTGTCTTCCACAAACATTCTGTACCGAGCTTTACCTCATTAGGTTTACAGTCAAATGCTTTGTGAAACGCGCGTGAAAATGCAGAATGGGATTCGTAGCCCACTGCCAAGCTGGCATCAATCACTGAACATTCACCTGCAGACAAAAGTGAATACGCATGCTGCAAACGACGGCGCTGAATAAATTCGCCCAATTGAAAACCGGTAGTGGCTTGGAATAGACGGTTCAAATGATATTTGGACACGCCCACCATGGCGGCCAAATCTTCAATGACAATTTCTTGATCGAGATGCGCCTGAACATATTCACTAATATTATTTGCAAAAGCCTCGTACAGATTTTTTGAATTGTTAGGCATAGCGTATTTATTCATTTAGCATTAAAGCCACACGCAATAGTGCCGCTACAGATATAGCATCTGTAATTTCACCGCGCTTTACCATTTCAATCGCTGCAGCAAGCGGCAATTTTTTATATTCAATATCTTCTGTGGATTCCAAAGCCTGCTGCCCTGCTGATAAACCTTTAGCAACAAATATAATTGCCAATTCATCGGTTACCGAATTGGATAAATGCATACGCATCAATTCGGTGATCTGTGCCGCTTTTAACCCGACTTCTTCTTCGAGTTCGCGGCGCGCTGCATTCACTGGTTCTTCGCCCTGTGGACAACCACCTTCAGGAATTTCCCATGTGTATTGATTGAGCGTGTAACGGCTTTGTTTTACTAACCAAGTGTTTCCTTCCTCATCAATTGGTACTACGCCAATTGCGGTATTTTTAAAATGTACCACCCCGTATATGCCATCACTGCCCTTAGGCGTTACAACGTCTTCGTGAATTACTTTCAACCAAGGGTTTTCATAGGCAACTCTGGAAGTTTTGGTTTTCCATCCGCCGATTTTTTCGATAGGAAATTGTTGATCTGTCATTTTGTATTAGTAATCGTCTTTGAATTTGTCGTATGCAGTGTCGTTTTCAAAAATCAAAAACTCTGCTATGTAGTCAGGATTCTCACAAGAGGTGCCATCATCTAACTCATATAAACCCGGTTCGGCCTGCTCGTAGTAATCTTCATCTAAGGGTAGATTTTCTTCTTCGCCACTGGATTTAACAACCACTATGGCTTCGTCATTCAGTTCTTTTACCCGTACAAAATAATTATCGAAATAAACTTTGCCATTTTCCATGACGAGCTTTTTGGAAACAAAAATAATTTTATCGACAAGATCCACGTAATTACCTAATGAAAAAAATTAATGAATGCGATGCGGATCTAAGTTCACACTTTCCACACGATTGCCCAACATAAAAACGCGGCCAAAATAGCGATCTTCACCGCTCACGGTAAACTCAAAATAATACTCACGCATAAAGCCCAGTTGACCTTCGCCATAGCGCTTGAAGTTGATCTTTTTTAAAAATACCGTTTGATCGAGAAATTGAACCTGCATAAATTCGCAGTGCTTTTCTGCGGCCTTAACAGCGATTTCTTTGCTGCGTACGGCGTGAATCCAATAAAAGACTACCAACGCAAAGCCGGTGAGCCAAAATATAGAGGTGATATCAAAATACATGGGAATGGGCTATGTGTGTAAGTTAGGAGATCATTGAGGTGGGGCAAGAACCTTAGACTTCAAGTGCATAGGCAGTGATGAAACAAAATTGCTTGGCTCAAAATGAAAAAGGGCGATTGATCTCTCAATCGCCCCTTCATTCACAACTCGTCTAATTACAGAGGAGTTACGTTTTCTGCTTGTGGACCTTTTTGACCAGCGGTCACTTCGAAAGTCACTTTTTGACCTTCTTTCAAGGTTTTACGACCGTTGCCGTTAATTGCACGGAAGTGAACAAATACGTCTGCACCGCCTTCACGCTCAATAAAACCGTAGCCTTTATCGTCGTTGAACCACTTAACAACACCAGAGACTAAATCTGACATACTTTCCTCGTCTTACATAAAAACGTCAGCGAAGCTGACCGAACAAAATAACCGACTTTACTAAAAGCCAGAGTGAAATAGCTTGTTAATAAAGCTATTGCTCAGGTCGTGGTACGTCCAAGTGTCTTGAGCAAGCGTTGTCTTACAAAAGCGTTTGTCTTGGGGCGAATCTCAATCTGCAGCAGTTCAAAATTAAAGCACTTGTGAAACCTGAGTTCAAGCAGTTATGCGCTAAATTCCGCAATATCGCAAATTTGTGTAAGGAACACACATTTTACTCAGGCATATTGCGGTTATCGGTTTCACTTTTGACACTTTTTTGCGCACTGTTGCCTCTTTTTCTGGCAAGAACTTCGTGCAGAAATAAGGCTACAGGTATTACGAAAAAGCCAGCCATCATCACATAACACTTAATAGCCTGGAATTCATAACCTTGTTTTGCCAGCTGATACGCCGCTAAACCCCACGCAGCAGCTGCAAAATAACCCAAAGCGTGATTTTTATAGACGCCGAACGCAATTAATGCGGTAACAGACGCCAAAAATAAGCCGTAAATATTTCCAAATGATAAAAAGCCAGCAACTGACAACAGGAGGAGTGCCAACAATATCCAACGGAGGAAGATTGCAACTGTTAAGGTTTTTGACATCTTGATATCCAAAAAATAAGTGTTACTTTTTTACACCAATTGTTAAGACGGCTTATCGCCATCGTTCGGCTTTTCAAACCAATCGTGATATTTTTTGTGCACACCTCGCGTTAGCGCCTGCGAATAATCCTCCATGGTATCCACACCTGCTAATACAAAAACCACAACAAGCGAGAGCTTGATCGCAATAACATCGTAACCAATCGCTATACACACACCGATGGATGCCAATGCCCAAATGGTTGCGGCTGAAGTTACACCCCACACCATTCCATCGCGCGCTAACATCACACCGGCGCCGAGAAAGCCGATTCCGGTAATGACTTGCCCGATGATTCGCGACGGATCTGTTGTGGTTGCGTTAGATACCAACATAGATGCCGCGATAAAAATATAGGTACCCAAAACGATTAATGCCGATGTGCGAATACCTACCGGCTTACCGCGCAGCTGACGTTCAAGACCAATAATAGTCCCACATGCAAGCGAGGTGAGAATGGCTTTCCATTCAAAAGGGGCAATAGAAACAATTTCTGCAAATGTCATTTTAGTTCCGACTGGTTCAGGATAAGCCCATAGCGGCTTTCACAATTACTTTTTTCAATTCAGTCAAAGAATTGAGTTGGCGCATACCTGTATTGCGCAACCAGGTAATCATCAATGACTGGCTACCAAATAAACGCTTGAACGCTTCCATTGCGCTCATCATCACCAAATTGCCCGCCAAGCGCTGGCGTTGGTAACGACGCAATATCGAAAAATCATTAAGCGGAATGTTGCGCAACAGTGAGCGATGAATTTCTTGCGATAAAGCAGCAACATCCAACAAACCTAAATTCACACCTTGGCCTGCGAGCGGATGGATATTGTGCGCAGCGTCACCAACCAAAGCAATGTGCGGTTGAATATAGGTTTTTGCATGGCGTTGACGTAATGCGTAAACAAAACGTTTATCAGCGTGCAAAATTTTTCCTAACCGATGTTCAAAGGCGGCGCCAAGTTTTGTGCAAAATTCCGCATCGCTCAATTGCATTAAATCATCCGCCAGTTCATTTTCTGCGGACCATACAATTGAGCAAAAATGCTTTTCATTGATTGAAGAGAGTGGCAAGAATGCGAGCGGACCCGTGCGCATAAAACGCTGCCATGCTGTTGCTTGGTGAGGCAATTCCGTTTGCACCGTAGTGACGATTGCTTTGTGGCCATATTCCCATTCACGGGTTTCAAACTCGGCAAGTTCGCGCACTTTAGATTGCGCACCATCTGCAGCAATTAATAATTTGGTATTAATGAGTTCGCTATTATCCAAGGCAACTTGCACACAACTTCCATTCACCAGAGACACCACGCGTGCTGGTTGAATAAGGGTGATATTCGTACATTGAGCCACTTTGTTTCGCAACGCGTTTAGCACAACAGAATTTTCTACAATGTGCCCTAGGTAGCTCGTGCGAACCTCCGCGCAATTAAAATGAATAGCAGCGGTGCCCTCGCCATCCCACACATGCATGTCACGGTACGCACAAGCGCGAGTGTTCGCTATTTCATCCCATACACCAATAGCACTCAATAAATTTTGCGAGGCTTGTGTCAATGCAACCACACGCGGATCAAATTGTTCACCGTTAAATTCTTGCTGATCAAGGCTCGCTTCAATCAATGCTATGCGAAGATTGCATGCTTGCGCCTGTTGGGCAATCGCACAAGCCAAGCTCGCACCAACCAGACCCGCGCCAACAATGGTTACATCATACTCAGCCGTTGTCATAGATTTATCTGCCCTTGTCATTCGCTAGGAGTTTAAGATTTTTTAGCAGAATTCATATAATCATCAAAATGCGCAATATAGTTATCGATGTTGTGCTCCAACATAGATTTATATTGGCCGGTAAAGTAATTGATCAGTTCGTCTCTGCGATTTTTCAATTCCTGACTTGATTGCAAATCCGTCGCACTAACCCAAGCATTGTAGCGAGCAGCTGCAAACATAAGAGACCCACTCACTCTACCGCGCGCAAGATCGGTTAGTTGTTCATTCGCCAAACGAATATGTGCGTCTGCACGATCATAAAATTTTTCATCTGAATCTTCTGCCATGGGGCACCTTTTTTTAACATTGGGTAAAGCTACTTAACGTCTAAGACTTCAAAAAGCTAAATTAATTTGAACGAAACAGGTAGCCTCGGCCTGCGGTTCCCATGGTTTGGGCAGCAAATCGTGTTTTCACTGAGGGCATTAAATCCAAGCCTACAAACCCTAAATGGCGCAACGCAATTAACGGCAAGGATGCACTTGAAAAAAGTCGCACTAATTTATCACTAAACTCAATCGTGATTTGCTGATCCAAGGCTTGCCGATCTAAATAGTCTTGCAACATGCCGAGCTCACCTAAAGGTTTTCCTGATGCTTCGCCCGTCATTAAAGCATCCACCAAACATTGGCAATCTCGTAGCGACAAATTAAAGCCTTGGCCCGCAACAGGATGAAGAAAATGCGCAGCGTTACCCACGAGAACAATGTGCGAACGAATTTGTTCGCTGGCTGTGACCAGTTTTAAATCGTACGCATGGCGCTTGCCAACTTTGAGAAAGTTACCCAAGCGATTTCCGAATCGTGTCTGCAAATGGTGTAAAAAATCTGCGTCATTTAAGTCGGCAATCTCATGTGCTTTTTCGCGCGGAAGCGTCAGTACTAAAGCCGATTCTTTTGAAGAAGATTTTTCACCCAATGGCAAAAGGGCGAGGGGGCCTTGCGCCGTAAAACGTTCGTAGGCCACACCATTGTGTGGCTCGCTGTAACTCACATTCGCAATAATGGCTGTTTGACCGTAATCTTTAACCTGCGAATCAATACCTAAAGCTCTGCGTAAAGGTGAGTCACCACCATCAGCTACTACCGCCAACTTTGTATGAAGCTCAAGAATATCTTCGCCACTTTTTACCAGTAGCTGCGCACCTAATTGTTGTGGCTTTATGGATTGAACCTGAACGGGCGCAAATAAACTAATGTTGTTGTATTTATACAATTCATCTAACAGTACGCGGCCAATCCACGCGTTGGGAATAACATAGCCCACGGCGTTCAGACCATAAGTATTTGCGTCGATCAAACCACCCATAAAATGACCAGCATCACTCACATGTACTTGCGAAATTGCCGTTGCGTGTTGCGATAATATTTGCCACACACCTAAATCTTGCAAAATTTCTACACTGCCGTAAGCAATTGCCGTGGAGCGCGAATCAAAACTGGGTTGGAAATGTTGCGAGTCTGAATCAGAGAAAGGCTGTGCATCAAGCAAAGCGATTTGCCAATGAGGATTTCGCTGAGCCATTAATAAGGCAAGGCTGGCGCCAACCATGCCGCCGCCGATAATGGCGATATCATAGGCTATATCGTTCATTTACTTTTCTCGTTATCACTTCGGATTTAATAGCGTTTAGCTCACAAACTCTAGTCAAGGAATGAAATCTATTTAAGCAGCCATATGATGAAGGCGACAACCGCTATAACCAAGGTCAAAACTCCCTCTAATGAGAACATCAGTCCCATTATCTTTGCGGCATCGATTCGCTTCTTCTGTGAACTTGGGCTCATAAATTAATCCGCTGAAGCAAGATTTAAGACATCAATGCTTCAATATCAGCAACGGTTTTTGGTACATCTTTCGTCAAAACTTCATTGCCGTCTTTGGTGATGACGACATCGTCTTCAATGCGAATACCAATGCCTCGCCATTTTTTCGCGACGCGTTCGTTATCCGGTGCGACGTAAATGCCGGGCTCTACGGTCATCACCATGCCCGGTTCGAGTACACGCCATTCGCCACCAACTTTGTAGTCGCCAACATCGTGTACATCCATACCTAGCCAATGGCCAGCGCGGTGCATATAAAATTCTTTGTAGGCTTCCGTTTTAATTAATTCGTCGACCTTGCCTTCCAGCAAACCAATATTCACCAAACCTTCGGTAATAACACGCACGGTAGTCTCGTGCGGATCATTCCAATGATTGCCAGGCTTGGCTACGGCAATGGCTTCAAGCTGTGCTTGCAAACAAATTTCGTAAAGCGCTTTTTGTTCGGGTGAAAATTTTCCGTTCACGGGGAAAGTGCGGGTTATATCGGCAGCGTAGCTTTCCAATTCGCAGCCTGCATCAATTAATACTAAATCGCCATTTTTGAGCGGTGCGCTGTTTTCAATGTAATGAAGTATGCAGCCATTTTTTCCACCGCCGACGATGGTGTTGTACGCAGCAAAACGCGCGCCCGCCATTTGGAACTCGTGCATGATTTCCGCTTCGAGTTGGTATTCCATAACGCCAGGTTTACAAAATTTCATCGCGCGAACATGAGCGCGCGCAGAAATTTCGCCCGCTTCTTTCATCACACGCAGTTCACCGGCACTTTTAAATAAGCGCAATTCATTGAGGAAATGACTGAGGTCTAAAAATTCACCGGGTGGTGTTGCTCCTGAACGAACTTTTGCGCGAATGGTGTTAACCCAATCCATCACGTGTTTATCGAATTCGCTGTCTTTGCCCATGGCGTAATAAACGCGCTCGCGGCCTTCAATTAAGCCCGGCAAAATATCGTCGATATCGTCGATGGGAAAGGAATCGTCGGCGTCATATTCGTTAATGGCGCCTTCGGGGCCAGCGCGATAGCCATCCCAAATTTCGCGTTCGCGGTTGCGCTCGCGCACAAATAAAACGTATTCGCCGTGTTCACGGCCAGGGATCAACACAAGCACTGCTTGAGGTTCAGCAAAACCGGAGAGATAAAATAAATCGCTGTCCTGGCGATAGTGGTGTTCCGTATCGCGGCTGCGTGTGCGCTCGGGCGCAGCGGGCACAATGGCAATACTGTTGGGCTCCATCATCGTCATTAGCGCTTTGCGACGACGGGCGAACTCCTGTTTGCTTATTCTCATAGCGGTTCTCTATTTTCTCTTTTCTAATTCGTTAAACGTCTCCACTACTAAACTGATGTGGAAATTTAACAGGGAGTCGTCATCCTCGCGCAGCGGGGATCCAGCTTTTGCTTTGTATCGATAATTTTAAGAGCTGGATCCCCGCTAGCCGGAACGCGCAGTTGAGGATGACGACTCCCTATTTTTCGACGATGTAACTCACAAATCGATTTAACAGAATGCCAAAACGATTTTGCTCTAATGAATCTGATTGGAACTGGGCGCTACAATTGCATCGCTGGATGCTTTATTCGTTTGCGCTCCGTATTCCAAAAATAAGGAAGCGGCAATTTGGCGAACGTATTCGCTCACTTCCATAAAATCAGCCTCATCGGAATCATCGCCATCTTCCACGGCGATTTGAGAAATTGCTGCTAAATCACGCAAACTTTCCTCAGCTTCTTCTGTTAGTACACGATCTGTTTTACCGGCAGATCCAAACCCGGTGAGAAATCCATAGCACCATTGCCCCAGCGTTGCCGTGCGTTGGCTGAGATCGGTATCGTCATCAGGCAACAACAGCTTCAAACCAAAACCATCGCGCAGCTGCTGCAAGCTGGTGTGGTATAGGCTAGTCAGCGCTTCACGCACGCGTTCATCGGGCGCTTGAGTGAAATCCAAAAATTCTACGGCGTCCAACAACCAACGGACTTCGCTTAGCTCCGCACCCCCGCTTAATTTTCCGCACAAAAGCCCATGCAGTTCCGAAGGACTGGTGATGGCACCTAGAGGAGCGATAAGGTTGCAGAAATCGTCGAAGTTTAGAGAGGTGAGTTCGGTGGAGAGCGATTGTTCAGTCATGAGAGGAAAAGCCGTTCAATAAATAGAAGAAGAATGCTACCACGATGCACTTTGCTTTTCTCGCGCCGCAGTCCCATCGCCTAAAACCCGTGACGCCGAATTTTCGATCAGTCCTCGAAATCACTTTAAAACCCGTGCCTTAGGCACAAGGGCGATTGACCCTCGCCATGTCCCGCAATATAGTGGCTGACCTACGTACATTTGCCTTGATATTGGTCACCAAACATCATGTCTGACGAACTCTTACTCTCCTTGGAAACCAAGCTTGATCGCTTGATTCTGCTCACCAGCCGGTTACAGCAGGAAAATGCTGAGCTGAAAGCGCGCGAAAGCGCATGGCAGCAAGAGCGTGTGCGCTTAATTGAAAAGAACGAGCTTGCGCGCAGCCGCGTTGAAGCCATGATTACCCATCTCAAAAGTCTAGATACCGAATAATTACCGAGAAATCGCCGTGGCTAACGAAACCGTTTTTGTAAAAATCCTCGATAAAGAATATCAAGTGGCCTGCCCCCGCGAAGAGCGTCAGGCACTGATTGAATCTGCCCAGCTGTTGGACGAACGCATGAAAGCCATTCGTGGCTCAGGCGCGGTAATTGGGTTGGAGCGAATTGCCGTTATGGCGGCGCTCAACCTCAGCCATGAACTCTTGCAAGCCAAATCGGGAAGCTCGGCTCCTGTGGGCGCCGCAACAGATAAAGCAGACTTGCAACGTTTGAGCGATAAAATTGAACGCGCCCTATCGGGCAACTAAATCACCTAAAACGCCTGCAACCGCAGGCGTTTTTGTTTCTGCGAGGAATAAATGCCTGTATCGGATATAGGGCAAATCGCCATAACCGTTAGCGATGCGGAAAAAGCCTTGGGATTTTACCGCGACATCCTCGGCTTAGAGTTTCTATTTAGCGCCGGCCCAAACCTCGCCTTTCTCGCCGCCGGTTCTGTGCGCATTATGCTCAGCACCCCGCAAGGTGCCGGAGCTGTTGGAGCAAACTCAACTATTTATTTCAAAAACGAAAATGTAGAAAAGAGCTTTGCCGATTTTGTCGCCCGTGGTGCCACACCTGAGCGCGCACCTCAGCTCGCAGCCAAAATGCCGGATCACGAACTCTGGATTGGCTTTTTGCGCGACCCCGATGGAAATCTGGTTGGATTGATGGAAGAAAAGCGCTAGCGCGTAGAAACGTTTTCACAAACGAACCGTCATCCTCGCGCAGCGGGGATCCAGCTCTTAAAAAAATTTTTAGTACACTCAAAAGCTGGATCCCCGCTACGCGAGGATGACGACTCACAACTAAATTCTGACTCGTTGTAAAAAGATGCTTTTCGACCAATTCGTTCAAACACAACCCATTCTGATTTCCTTCCATACAAAATCCTAACTTTTGGCGCAAGTCCAGCCGCTTATAAGACTAATTTTTTCTAAATGGTTATATGACCCAAGCTTAATATCATTTGCGATTGCTCAGGTACTCTGGGTTATACTGGCCTTCGCCCTGGAATGTTTGCAAACCGACAAGTCCTTGAGCCGATTTCCACAAAACTGGTGGTGTCTCGTTGTGTTTGGTGTGCATGTCCGCCTGACGGAAAGCCTTAAAAACCACAGGTACTACCTCCTTGAACCTATGGGTTCAAGGCCAGCTTGGTTGCGGCATTTTCGGGGTTCTTTCTTTTAATTAAAAAGTCATCCATGACTTTTTAATGTGTCGAGCCACAAAAACGGGCGCAAACGCGTCGGTTTGCCTGTTTTCTCGCTCTCGCATTTGCCATAGGCAAATGGTGATGCGCCCATGCATCACGTACCTTCGAATTAAATCTTCGTATTTTCCTCACGTTCAATTGATTAGTTGCTCATAGGTGAAGCTGATTTAGAATAATCCCCAATTCAATTAATCCTGAGCTTTTATGACGAACACAGATTCCCGCCAAGCCTTGCGCAAAGAATTACGCGCCCGCCGAAATGCGTTGAACGCAACTCAACAAGAAGCGGCATCGGCTTGGGCGTTGCGGCATTTGATGAAGCTGCCGCAGTTCGCGCGCGCCCAGCATGTCGCCTTGTATATGGCGGCAGATGGTGAGCTAAATCCCCAGCCCATCGCACATCAACTGTGGAAAATGGGCAAGCAAGTTTACTTGCCCGTATTGCACCCCACCCGCGAAGGAGAGCTGTGGTTCCTTGAATACACGGCAGATACCCCACTCAAACCCAATCACTTTGGCATTCCCGAACCCGACCATCGCCAAGAGCGGAAGCTACCCGCCAAGTTGTTGGATGTAGTTCTTTTGCCGCTGGTGGGATTCGACCGCAAAGGTGGCCGGTTGGGGATGGGCGGCGGCTTTTATGACCGCACGTTCGCCTTCCATAAAGGCAAGAAAACAAAGCCTTATTTGTTGGGGCTTGCACACGCTTGTCAGGAAGTGGAAAGCATGGAAATGGCCGATTGGGATATACCACTGTTTGGAGTGGTGAGCGATAAAGAGTTGATTAAAGTAAAACAAGGATAAGTTGAGTGTTGCCAGATCCTTGGCAACGGAAACTTAGGGAGCTTTTGCAACCACTACGTCTGTTGTCTTACCGCTAAAAAAGGTCTTGGCCTCGGAGGCTAGCGTGATGCAAACACACAGACAAAACACCATTACAACGGCCGAAATAATATCGAGTTTCATGGGTTCACCTTTTAACGCAATCTTGACGCATCGTTATTGTTAGAGAGTCAAAGACGACTCCAACGTCAGCCGCACACGAACGCGCGCGGGAAGCTAAGCATAATCGAACTGTATAAAAAAGATACAGCAAAGACGTTGATTTTTGCTCAAAATGCATCAATTTTGTGCATTAACACTCATTTGACAGGGCTCACCTTCAGAAAGTCATCAACAGCAGTATTCCATTGTTGCGGCGTTTTAAAAGTGGCGTAGTGGCCAACGTTCGGCAGCATGACCAATTTAGCCTGGGGAATAGCCCGCGCAATTTCAGCCGCATGGTCGGGGCGAATCAGTTCTTCTTGTTGGCCGTCCATAATCAAGGCGGGCACCGAAATAGAACTCAATTCCGCTGCGCTGAACTTGGGTTCCGCCAACCACATCACCCGAATTTTTTCGGCCATAACTGGAAGATGCTCAGGTGTTTTTGAAAGCGCTAAATAATCACTACCGTTGTCGCGTTGCATTTGCTCAGGCTTAACTGTGCGTAGGTAGTTGAGAAAATGCTGCTGTAATCCGTTTGGGTTGATATTTGCTCCGTAGGCAACCAATTTTTTAACGCGATTGGGGTGATGAATTGCCATGTCGATTGCAATATTCCCGCCGTCACTCCAACCAACTATGTAGGCGGACGGGATTTTCAAAGCGTCCATCAAGCGAACAGTATCTTCCGCCATTAGGTGGTAAGTTAGCGGTACATTTGCGTCGCTAGTGCGCCCTTGCCCGCGGCTCTCTGGCGTAATTACCCGATAATTTTTTGAAAAAAATGAAACCTGATCAGCCCAGGAGTTCGCACTGCCCATGCCGCCATGCAAGAAAATAATTGGCTCGCCTTTGCCGTGTTGTTCAACGTACATGGTGATGTCGCCGAGGTTTACGTATTCGCCTTTTGCGGAAGATGCGTTTGAAAGGAACGCGTGGGTGCCGAAGAAAGTTATGAGTAGGATGCTGAGGGGGGCGATGATTTGGTTGAGTTTAATTTTCATAGATTTTATTTTGAATACTTTGTCAGTTTGAACAGCTGGATCCCCGGCTGCGCCGAGGATGACGACTCCCTACTAAATTGTTCTATGGCACCAATCCCATGCGAGCCCCCGAGCACTGGAAGAAAATAGCTGACAAACGCACAGGAAGTGCGTTTGAGTGACTACGCGACATGGATGTCGCGTCGGAACGACAGCTATTTTCTGAAGCGCGTAGGAGACGGGGCGAGACGGATCGCCTTTCTTTTGGTTACTTTTCTTTGGCGAAGCAAAGAAAAGTGACTCGCAAGCAGGCGAAATAAATTTAATTAAGGTAGCTTATTTGTAACATCAAGATAATCAATTTTTGGCAATGAATAAAGATCTGATTTGTTGATTATCCCTGTGTAGCCAATAGACTTTTCGATTATTAATTTTGTCATTTCGAATTCAGAATCACTTTTTCTGGGATCTATCGTAATCTCACTAATTAAATCATGAGGATTAACTTTATACCCATATACATCTATTTTGTCTTTCCCAAGATAATGATGCAGCAATCTAACCTCATTTTCGTGTGAAAATGCATTACGCTTTAGCAAAAGACTTTTGAATATATTATCGACTGAAATACCATAATCATCGAATACGGTATGTGCTATTTCAAAGATTTCAGATTCAGAGCAATACTGAACTCCGCCAATGCAACAAGTAACTTCTGCTAGATGTTTATTTGATAAACAAAGACTATTGTACAGAGCACCAATTGCTGTTCTAATTCTCACAGAGGACTTGTCAGAAGAATATATTCGCCACATAGCATCAGACGAATCATGCAAAGTCCAGCATTGGCCATATATTTCTTCACCGAATCCATAGTCGACAATTTCGCCCGACATAAGCCTGACTTTTGAATTTAAAATGAAATTTTCAAAAGAGTCTTCCCATTTTGTCGGACTAACCAATACGTTGCTCCCTGTATGAAATAGCTGGAGTAATCTTTCCAGAGAGATTATTCGATAAATGTATGTATTTATATTTATATGCTCTAAATTTAAAAGCATTACAATTTCTCATATCTTTAATATTAAAAAGGCGCAACTCTCGTTGCGCCTTTTCGTCACCCATCTACCCCAAAAAAAACTTATAAGCTTCATTTTTGGTTTCATCCCAGTAGGGATAATTCAAATCATTTAAAAAGACTTTTAGTTCCGCATAATCTTTTTTAGGTACTTGCATACCCACTAACACCCGCGCTGCTGCCGAACCATGGTTGCGGTAATGGAACAAAGAAATATTCCAGCGGCCTGCAACTTTGTTGAGGAATGTCATTAATGCACCGGGGCGCTCTGGGAATTCAAAGCGGTATAAAACTTCGTCTGTAATTTGCGGTGCGTGGCCGCCTACTAAATGGCGAATATGTAATTTGGCGAGTTCGTTGTCGGTCATGTCGACCAGCTCATAACCTTGGCCTTTTAATTCCGCAATTAACTCTTCGCGCGCTTTGCCGCCGGGAGCCACTTGAATACCTACAAAAATTTTGGCGTCTTTGGTGTCTGCGTAACGATAATTAAATTCCGTGATGTTGCGTTTGCCCAAGGCTTTGCAAAAATCTTTGTATGCGCCAGGGCGCTCGGGAATGGTTACGGCCAAAATGGCTTCGCGTTGTTCGCCGCTTTCGGTGCGCTCGCTGATGTAACGCAGGCGATCAAAATTAATATTTGCGCCGCAATCAATCGCCACAAGCGTTTGGCCAGTGATGCCATATTTCTCCACGTACTTTTTCAAGCCAGCAACGCCGGTTGCGCCTGCAGGTTCTGCAATGGAACGTGTGTCTTCAAAAATATCTTTAATGCCCGCGCAAATTTCATCGGTGGTAACGGTGATACATTCATCCACCACTTTGCGCAAAACGCGAAACGTTTCTTCGCCAATTTGGGCCACGGCAATGCCATCCGCAAAAATGCCAACTTGCGGTAGCACAACGCGCTTTTTCTTTTCCATGGCAGCAAAAAGACAAGCAGACTCGTCTGATTCCACCGCAATAATTTTGGTTTCTGGGCGAACATATTTTATGTAAGCGCCGATGCCGGCAGCTAAACCACCACCGCCAACGGCGATAAAGATCGCGTCGATTTTGCCGGGGTACTGGCGCAAAATTTCCATGCCGATGGTGCCTTGGCCTGCAATTACATCTGGGTCATCAAAGGGGTGAATGTACGTCAAGCCTTTTTCTTCCATCAACTTTTTGGCGTGCGCGGAGGCTTCGTCATAGCTATCGCCATGCAGCACTACTTTTGCGCCGCGTGCTTTTACCGCATCAACCTTAATAGCTGGTGTGGTGCGCGGCATAACGATGGTCGCTTTAATGCCGAGGTGCTGCGAACCCAGCGCAACGCCTTGCGCGTGGTTGCCTGCTGAGGCGCAAATCACACCGCGATTGCGCTCTTCTTCGCTAAGTTGTTGCAGCTTGTTGTAAGCGCCGCGCAATTTGAAGGAGAACACGGGTTGCAGGTCTTCGCGCTTGAGCAAGACTTTGTTGCCGGTGCGAGTAGACAAAAGGCGCGCTTCATCAAGCGGGGTTTCTACCGCAAGATCGTAGATGCGGGCGTTTAGGATGCGTTTTATGTAGGATTCAGGCATAGGATTTCAAATGGTTGAGTGAATTAAACTGATCTGCATAGTAAACAATTTAGTCATATACCGCACAGACAGCTTTAAGTGTTTTGACATTTATATCTAGAATTTGGCCCAGCTTAGTGACAAGAAGCAAGTGTCGAAAAATTTTCCACTTCCACCCTGATTTGAGACGCACCTCACAAGTTAGCCCTCACTAACTATTTGGCATTAAAGGAAAAAAGGCGGTTTGGCACGCCTAATGCAAATGCAGATATCAGCGACATGTATTGCGCAAAGTAAGATTTAGACTACATATCAACAACTTAGGAATAACTTAATGAACGTTACTTTTAAAAAGCTGCTGGCATGCAGCACTATCGCTTTAAGCGCATTGGCTGCAACTCAAGCTTCAGCTGCACCTATTACTTGGGCAAACAGCGATTTTGAAGCAGGCAACCTGAGCGGTTGGAGCAGCGTTGGCAATGTATCTGCAACGCCTTCAACTAGCGTTACTACTTACGACAGCGTTGTTTGGTCAATCGGTGCTGCGGGCACAACTATGGGTCACTTGACAAGCAATGGCTCAAGCATTGGAAATATTGAGTCTGTATTGGGTTTGACTTCAGGTACTTTGAACGCTCTCAATACCAACCCAAACGGCGGAAGCTTGACTAACGGTTCTGCGCTGTACAAAACATTTACTGCGAACGCTGGAGACTCTGTGTCTTTCTCTTGGGACTACGTAGCAACGGATTACATTCCGTTTAACGACCCCGCATTTGCGTTGTTGATTGGTGCAAACTCTTCTGTGAGCGTATTGGCTTCTATTCACGGCGCTGGCCAAGCTGTTGGTACATCTGGCCATTCAGGCTGGCAGACTTTCAGCGCATCCTTCGCAACAGCTGGTACTTATACACTCGCATTTGTAACCACTAACGACAAAGACCAAGTGTTAGATTCACATTTGTTCATTGATAGCACCAACGGTAGCTGTACTCCTAAGTGCCCACCACCAGTGGGTGTTCCTGAGCCAAGCTCATTGTTGTTGCTCGGCTTAGGCCTCTTTGGTTTGGGCGCTGTTAGAATGCGCAAACTCGTTTAATTCGGTTACCCGAGTTACAAACCCCTGGTGAGAACCGGGGGTTTTTTGTTTTTGAGCTATTGAAAAAGCTATTCCAATTCCACAGACTTCATTGCATATTCAATGCATAGCCTTTTGACCTTCCGTTTGCAATCGCTTATTGAATGAAACATTTTTACTGCCGGCGTACAAACCTCTGTCAAAAATGAGAATGCCAACTTAAGCTTTAACCGCCTGTAAAAGGCATACTTTCCATTTCATGAAGTATTTATAAAATGACTCAAGACGAACTGAAACAAGCCGTCGCCCGCGCGGCGGTGGATTACATCACCCCCAAATTATTCAACGATTCGATTATTGGCGTAGGCACGGGCTCTACGGCAAATTTTTTTATTGATTACCTCGGCACCATCAAAACCAAATTTGCGGGTGCGGTGGCAAGTTCTGACGCGTCTGCAGAGCGTTTGAAAAAGCTGGGTATTGAAGTATTGGACTGTAATTCGGTAAGTGAATTGGTGGTTTATGTAGACGGCGCTGACGAAAGCAACGCGCAACTGCATTTAATTAAAGGTGGTGGCGCAGCGCTAACCCGTGAAAAAATCGTGCGCGCCATTTCCAAAGAATTTGTGTGCATTGCTGACGGCAGCAAATGGGTAGATGTGTTGGGTAAATTCCCCTTACCCGTTGAAGTGATTCCCATGGCGCGCTCCTATGTTGCGCGTGAGCTGGTCAAGCTGGGCGGCGCTCCCGTTTACCGCGAAGGCGTAGTGACCGATAACGGCAACGTAATTCTGGATGTTTACAACTTGCAGATCATCGACCCAGTCGGTTTGGAAAATACCATCAACCAAATTACCGGCGTAGTGACCAATGGCTTATTTGCCGTTAAGCCTGCAGACGTTCTGCTGCTGGGTACGCCCGAAGGAGTGAAGACCATTACTGCTTGATCCCTCGCCTTCTACAAGCAGATTCCCATTGATTCGGAATCTGCTTTGTTGCATTTTTGTTACACGTTTTCCTCCGCATTATTATCTGCTATTTATTCGAACCGCCTAAAAATTCACCAATCCTGACTATACTAAAAATTCTAAACACTGATTTGAAGGATTTTGTATGAACGGCTTATTTTCCAGCGTACAAGCTCGGATGACGATTCTTGTCGGCGGAGGGATTGGCTTGCTGCTACTGGTATCAAGTATCGCTGTTTTCCAGCTAAAAACTCATATCGACGAATTCAATGCTTTGCTCAGTACCAGCGTACAGGCTGAGCGAGAAGTGAGTCATTTAAACTTATCCTTTAAAACCCAAGTGCAAGAATGGAAAAACGTTTTACTAAGAGGCAAAGATCCCGAAAAGCTTCAAAAATATTGGGAACAATTTACGGTTCTGCATAAGGAAATTCAGACCAAGGGAGCGCTTTTGGTGAACGTACTCCCTAACGACGACAGCAAAAAGTTGCTGCAAGATTTTTTACGCTCTCATCAAGCCATGTACGCCAAATACGAAGCTGGCCTTAACGCATTTAAAGCGGCAGATTTTGACCCGAGCGCGGGCGACAAAGCGGTGACGGGTATAGATCGGGAACCTACTAAAATGCTGAGCGATGCCGCCAGCTTTATTAATAAGAATGCGACCACCACCAACAATGAACTCACTACAAGTAGTTCGCGCGTGGTGTTTTGGTCTGAGCTTTTGGTTGCGGGTTTTGGCTTGGCCATTATTGGCGCAGTGCTGATGACGCTTAAGAAAAGTTTCGTCACCCCTTTGCTAGCCGTGCTCAAGCACATTGAAGTGCTGTCGCAAGGCAATTTAACCACACGTTTACACCTCAACCAGCAAGGCGAACTGGGGGAACTCAATCGCAACCTTGATTGTATGCAGGACTCATTAATCAGGGTTATTGCAGCAGTAAAAGAATCGTCCAACACACTTAACCAGTCCTCACGAAAAATTATCGAAACGTCTCGTGCTATTTCAGAAGATACCAATAGCAGCCATAACGCTACCGACCAAGTGGCAACAGCTATTAATGAAATGACCGCTACAGTGCAAGAGGTTGCCAACAATGCATCCGGTGCGGCCGAGGCGGCGCAAGATGCTGACAATCACGCGCGTACGGGTATGGATGTAATGAACAGCACCCTCACCTCTATTCAGCAGCTAAGTCATGAGGTGGATAACGTCAGCGAAGCCATGACCCAGCTTGAGGCCGAAACGGGTCGTATTGGCGGGGTATTGGATGTGATCAAAAACGTGGCTGAGCAAACCAACTTGCTTGCGCTCAATGCCGCAATCGAGGCAGCTCGCGCGGGCGAACAAGGCAGAGGCTTCGCGGTTGTCGCGGATGAAGTGCGCGCACTGGCCAAACGCACCCAAGAATCTACCGCAGAGATTCAACAGATTATTCACGCCGTACAACTGGGAACCACCAAGGCAATGCAGGCCATGCGAGTCAGCCAAGACAAAACCAACAGTACGAGCCAAATGGCAGGTCAGGCGGGTCACGCCATAAGCGGCATTACGCAAGCGGTTGCTCGTATCCACAGTATGAATACCCAAATTGCAACTGCCGCCGAAGAACAAAGTTATGCGGCTGAAGAGATCAATAAAAATGTGGTACGAGTGGTCACTTTAGTCGAAAACGCCGCAACCAACGCACAGCGTTCTACGCACGTGGCCTCTGAATTAGACTCAGTTGCACGTGAATTACAAACACAAATCGCGCACTTTCGTTAACACCCTTCCAACACGCCCTTTATCGCCAACTCATGATTTAGCGGCGCCTGTGTTGTTCAGCGTACCGAAGCAACACAGGGCGAATGAGACCCTAAGTCACCTTTCGAGTTGGCCCCCTCATCTTCTATGCGCGCGAGGTAGCCAACAGGCTAAATGCCCTGTGGGGTATTGGATTTGGTCACGAGAGTTGGGCTCGCGAGTATCAACAATTAATTCGAGGATGAAATAATGAGACGTGTTTTTAGTAAGGCTGCTGTTGCGCTTTTTTCAGTCATGGCCTTTTTTTCTAACGCCAGTTTTGCCACGGTCATCACCGACGACCTCAGTATTTTGGGCCAACAAGCTACGCCCGGACAAATAAACTGGAGTTTTTGGGCACCAAGCGGCCCTGCCGATCTCAGCTTTGAACTGGCCGGTTACAGAAGCCTGGATGGATACAACAACAATTACACCGACATTTTCCACTTGTGGCTGAACGGGACGGAGATTTTTACCGGCTCGTTCAATATGGGTGGCGGTGGCCGAAACAACATTTTGTTTAACCCGAATGGCGGGACTGCAACAACAACTACCTACGGCGCCACTGACGATACTCACGATTCACGTCAGGTGACGTGGCTAGGTGGTTTAACCCAAATTATGCTGCCAATGAATTTGCTGGCCGGTGTAAATGATTTAGTGTTTTCCTACACAGGTTGGGGACAACCGCCTAATGACGAGTACTGGGGGGTTAATGCCATCAGTGTTACTACAGCCACTCGGGTAAGCGAAGCTAATAGCCTCGTTCTGCTAGCAGCCGGTTTACTCGGTTTGTTTACCCTGCGCCGCAAGGGGTTTTCGGGTTGAGGAATCAACCGAGCTCCCATAAAAAAACCCGGCAATTGCCGGGTTTTTTCTTTCAGCTAATTACTTACGGCGCAAACGACCAACCAGCATCAGTCCCAAACCCAACAAACTCAATAATAAGGTTGATGGCTCAGAAACCTTAACAGGTGGCTTCGGAGGAGTTGGTGGGGTGTAGCTCCAGTGGTAATCATGAATCTCGCCGTTGCCAATATATGACTTGGCAGCAATTGCACCGTTCAGGTTAGAACCCGTGTTGATGGTGGCGTTCAAAGCCAAAATCGAACCGTACCAAGAGTCGCCAAAGTTCAGCGCTGTCGCATCCGCAAAGTTCCACAACACATTGTTTGCTTTGCTTTGGAAGCCGTTAACATGGGCGTTGCCCGCGTTAAATACAGAGCCACTTACGTTGATCAATACATTCAAGGCTGAACCAAAATCAACGGACCAATTCAAGTTAGCAAGATCGGAGCCTGCAATGTTGAATACCGCCAAATCGGTAGCAGCACCGGTGTATTTGAAGGTCTTGTTGTTGCTATCACCCGTAATTGAGAAATTGGCTGAGGTTGAAAGACCTTTGAAGTAATTAGATTCATTGGTTAGTTCAGCCAAAAGAGCGTTTTTCTCTACCGTGAGCGAACCATCATTTACCTTTTTCAAGCAGCCGCTTTGACCCATACCGTTACCATTACAGATAGTGGTTGGACCAGAGAATGTTCCTTGGTAGGCAACATATCCCGCTTCAACATGCATAGCATTGTTGCTGGTGAAATTGCCCACAACTTTAACGGTGTCTGCCGTTGAGCTTTTATTAACGTGTTGAGCAAATACGGAACCATTAACCACATTGCCGCCAATAAAGGCCTTACCTTCGATATGACCACTTCCGCCGGATACGTTAAAGTCACCAGACAAGATAATGTTGTAATCGTTTAGAGGGGTTGCGTTGGTACTAACTGACGCCGCTACCAAACTCAGTGCAGCGATTCTTTTAATCGATTTAAAATACATGTTGAAACCTTTTTTGGATAAAAATGTACATGGCGCCGGAATGCAGATTTTGTGCCGTCTATCGCAAAGCCTGAATACAGAAGGGTTTCACGCCAAAAATGATAATTGCGTCACACAACTGTGTAAACAAATCCGACAGCGCTGTCAGGTCATTTCAGGTCACCTATGAATTTTAACTTCTCCGTCATTGGCATTATCCACTCCTGCTTCAAAGAGAAGTTTGGAATTCCCCGCCAGCCGGGACTGGTGCCTTTGGCGAAAGCGCAGCTGGAACTGTTGCCGCCTTACAATGACCGCGACGCGCTCGAAGGTTTGGAATCCTGCAGCCATTTGTGGATTCAATTTGTCTTTCACGCCAACAAGCGCGATGAATGGAAACCCAAGGTCAAACCACCGCGCTTGGGCGGGAACAAAAGCCTTGGCGTCTTCGCTACCCGCTCGCCAACGCGGCCATCGCCTATCGGCTTATCGGTGGTGAAATTGGATGGCATTGAAGAGCGCGACGGGAAACTGCTGATTCACCTCAGCGGTATCGATTTGTTGGACGGCACGCCCGTATTGGATATCAAACCCTACGTGCCCTACGTCGATCTCGTACCCACAGCCATTAACAGCTTTGCCGACACGGCCCCAGCCTGGGTTGAGGTGGTGTTCACACCGGAATGCCTTCTTTTTTGCCGAGACTACGGCAAGCAGCTGGAAGACCTTATCCGCCAAATCCTGCAACAAGACCCGCGCCCGCAATACCAACAGCCGGAACCCGAGCGAATCTACGGTATGAAGTTGTTAGATTTGGATGTGCAGTGGCGATATTTGATTCACAAGTATCAAGTCAGCATTTTGGTGGTGAATATCTGCAACGTCTAAAATCCCACGTTTCAGCGATTGATCTAAAACAATTGACCACAGGGGGCAAATAAAATAATATGTTGTACATACAACATAGTTGGTTATTTTCACATGTTTGATCGCTGCCTTTATTTCAACACCAATGTACTTGCCAGAAAGGTGGATAAACTTTGGGCGCAAGCTTATGGCGAGCTTGGGCTTGCGCCAGCACATGCTTATTTGCTTCGGCTCTTGTTGGAAAAACCTGGTCTCGTGCAACGCGACATAGCGCAAGAACTCTCACTGGAAAAATCCACCATTACCCGCTTCATCGACAAAATGGTTGAAGAAGATTACCTGTACAGAACAACCTCTCAAGGCAGCTTGCGCGAACAAGCTGTTTACCCCACAGAAAAAGCAATCGCTCTAAAAGACAAGCTTAACGAAACCGGCAACCAGCTTTATAAAAAAATGCAGCAGTTGTTGAACGAAGACGAACTGAAATCCATGGTTGGCAAAATTAGAACAGCAGGACAAAAGCTGTAATATTTTTTATTCTTAATGTTGTACATACAACATTAATCAGGAGAAAGTGAATGCCCTACATCAATATAAAAATTACCGATGAAGATGTCACGAGCGAACAAAAGCGAATGCTCATCAGCGGAGTAACGCAATTACTACAGGATGTTTTACATAAAAACCCCGCCACAACGGTTGTCATTATCGATGAAATTAATACGGACAACTGGGGCATTGCAGGCGAACAAGTGACGATTAGACGCTTGCGGAAATAATTTTCAATCAGAACGAGGAATATAAGATGTCTAGTAACTTTTACGTAATGTCAGCAATTGCATTAGATGTATTTATGATTGTGTATACACTCTGGGTTTTATCGCTCAATCAACAAGGCAAGATGCCCTGGAGTATTGGTGCTGGGCTAGTGGTTTGGCTAGTCGTCTTGCATTTTGGCCTCTCCAATCAATTATTATTTTCACCTCAAATATCCGGCATTGCGTTTTTATTCGTGATTTTTGGTGGTGTTGGTTTGGTAGGAGTAATGTTGTTTTCAATTAAATCTATTCGCACCCGCCTACTCGAACTAACGCAGGAACAGCTTTTGTTGCTTCAAGGCATTCGTGTCTTTTTTGGCGCTGGTTTTTTAATGCAAGCTGCACAAGGGCATATACCGCTTGTGTTTGGCGTTATAGACGGGTGGACTCATATCACCGCTGGATTTTTGGGGCTTGCTGCTGCATTTACTGTCTCCAAAAATCTCTACGGAAAATCGCGCATATTGTTTGCGAATTTATTTGGTCTGGCCGATATTTTAATCGTCGCTTCGTCGATTGCACTTATTCTACTTCCCGAATTAACACCACATCACACCATGATGTACGCCGTCTTTTTACCCGCACCACTCTGGCTATGGTTCCATTTAGTTTCGCTATGGAAATTAAAAACCCAACCTCAATTAGTTGTTGCTTGATATTAGGCTAGGTCTAAAACAGTTACGCCAATGCAGATAAAAAATTAAATCTCCAATGGCATAACATTTTACGGTCCCATTTTCTACTTGAGTAATTATTCAATGCATTTATCTCTAGCCGATTTAGTCACGCCGCTACGGATTTTAATTACCATCACCGCGCTGATTTGCTTTTTATGCTTTGTGTATGCGTTTAAACGTGGTGCATTGGCAAGCAAAAATTTACAACAGCAATTTTTTAATCGCTTGTATATCTGGGCATTTTTTGCAGCCACTGTCGCGCTGGTATTTACGCACAGCTCACTGATTGAAAATCCCGGCCAATATCTTCCTTTCGGTGTAGCACTGGGATTTGTCCTCGCCATCTGGAGTTTATTCTGGCAGCCGGCCATTACTACATTCGATAGACTGAGCGATAGCGATATTCAGGTGTTGATGTCATTCCGAGCGATATTTGGTGCCTTCCTCTATGCCGGAGCAGGTATGTCTTTGTTCCCTCCCCTATTTGCAATAGTCGCTGGAACGGGAGACCTCATTGCAGGATGGATTGCAATTATCTCCAAAAATACTCGCGCGTGGCGATGGGTAATGCACGGGTGGGGCGCGCTCGATTTGGTCGACGTTGCAATACTGGGAACATTTGTTGTCCGCCCTTGGCTCATGGAGACCGGCAGCCTTGGCCCATCCTTGCTTTTACCCTGGTTAGCCGTGCCGCTATTGTTTGCGCTTAATCTTCACGGACTTAGAAAGCTTTTGACTAAGACTAACCATTAAGGCTCAGGGTCGCTGTGTAAATTAGGGTTAAGCCTTGCTCAACCGGATTCGGGTTTATCTATCCTTATGAAGTTTATTCACAAAGAGAAAGCCCAATCACAAGAGAGCAATAATATGAAAACACTCCAACACATAATATCTGTGGCGCTGCTGATGTGCTTTGCGCAGGCCAGTTTAGCCGCTGATGAGCACGCCGATGCTTGGCAAAACACGCAAGGTTGGTGGAACGCCACCGATATCCCCGCATTTGATGCCAGTAAAATCACCACCCAATTACCCTTGGTAAAAGTACAAGGCAATAAATTTGTTGATGACAAAGGCAGTGTGGTGATTTTCCGTGGAGTGAATATTGCGGACCCCGACAAACTGGAAAAGCAGGGGCATTTCAATCGCAAACTGTTTGAGGCGATTAAAAGCTGGGGCGCTAACGTGGTTCGTGTTCCTGTTCATCCATCAGCTTGGCAAAAGCGCGGTAAGAAAGGCTATTTGCCCTTGCTCGATCAAAGTGTTCAATGGGCAAATGAGTTAGGCATGTACGTAATTGTCGATTGGCACTCCATCGGCAATTTAAAATCTGAAATGTTTCAAACGCCAAGTTACTACACCACTAAACCAGAGACGTTTGATTTTTTCCGTACAGTTTCTGCGCGCTACAAATTTGTTAACGCCGTAGCTATGTATGAAATTTTTAACGAGCCCACCGTGTACGGCGGCCAATTAGGCGTACTGAATTGGGCTGATTGGAAAGCTATTAACGAAGAAGCCATTACTATTATCCAAGCGCACAATCCCAATGCGATTTCTTTGGTAGCCGGCTTTAACTGGGCTTACGATTTAACGCCCATTGCTACCGCGCCTATCGAAAAAGAAAATGTTGCTTACGTGAGCCACCCCTACCCTATGAAAGTCAAAGCGCCATTTGAGAAAAATTGGGGACGCGATTGGGGTTATGTGGCAGATAAGTATCCCGTCATCACCACCGAAATTGGCTACCAATTAGCAACAGATAAAGGCGCGCATATTCCCGTGATTGACGACGGCAGCTATGGCCCACGTATTACCAACTATATGGCGAGCAAAGGCATTAGCTGGACTGCATGGTGCTTCGATCCAGATTGGTCACCACAGTTGATTAGCGACTGGAATTTCACACCCACTATGTCCGGTAAACATTTCCGCGAGGTGATGTTGAAAGAAAACAAGCGTTAAGGCTTGTAGCAATAAACAAAATCCCGCTCTGGCGGGATTTTTTTCATGAACTGAATCTAAACCTGCGTTACGCACATCTAAGATCAGGAATGCATTCAAAACACATAATGGAGATATCGTGAAAAATCTTACCCCATACAGCCTTGGCTGCTTGTTCAGTGCTTTTGTTATTTTGTTAGTCAGTTGCACTAACGGCACTAATGCTCATATAAAAGATACGCCTCAACATTCAACAAGCATAGTTGCGCCCGCCAGCTTGCAAGGAAGCGCACTTGCGTTTGACATCAACAAAACCGAATTAGTGAGCGGTGCAGAACAGCGCTTGTTCCAAGACGGTACTTTAAAAAATTATTTTTTTGCCGGACGCATGTTTAGCGATGGCCGCGATTACAACGGCTTTGCGTGGGGCTCTGAATTTACCTACACAACCCAAGGTAACCAAGGCGAAATCGTTCAGCTAATCAAAATTCCAGACAACGGCGCTACTGTCGAGGTCAAGGTAAAAACCCAGCTGACCTATCTAACCGCAACCACAGGCACCTTCGATTTGGATATCCACCAAACTCATAGCCTTGCCGGTACTGTGCACTATAAACATAGCGGAAAATTCCGCCCTATTGATAATCATTTAGAGATGATGGCGAAAGGGTTGAATCACTCCAACATGGATTTTATTTTCCAAAATATCAGCGCTAACGAAAACAAGATCGATATAAAGCCGGGCGCCAAAATTACAATGGTATTTAGCGATCCCCATGTGGCGAAATTCACGCTGAATAACAAAGAATACCAATCTACAGATTATCAATTAATTCCGGTAGATACCTTTAACAAACGTATTCAAGGTACCTTTACCGACGGCGCACCCTTCGATATAAAATTACATTTCGATCAATTTTATTTTGGTCAATTTGAAGTGAACGTGGGCAACAATAGTTTTAAAGCTAACGGCGTTTTTATGAGCTCGCGCTGGATCCCCGTTGCCGATTACAAAATTGAAGGTACGTTTACCGATGGTTTTAAATACGCATCCAAGCACACCAAAATCGAGTACCCCTACTCTGTTTATTTACCACCGAATTACAAACATTCTGGGAAGAAATACCCGGTACTTTATTTAACGGATGGTCAATGGGTAAAAGAATTCCACAAAGCTGTAGAGGCGCACCATAAAGAATTTATTGTTGTGGCTATAGAGCAGGGTCCAGAAGATCGCCGCGCCACAGATTATCAATTACCGGGTGCAAAAAATTACGTTCGCTTTTTGAAAGAAGAAATTATTCCGCACATTGAGAAGCAATATCGCACTAACAACAACCGGCTCTTTTGGGGCGCATCGCTCGGTGGAACATTGGGAGAAATTTTGCTAAGTCAGGAGACAAGCTCAACACCTTACTTTCGCACTTACGGTTTGAGCGATGGTGCGTTTTGGGCAAACTCGCCAGAGATGCAACAGAAGGTGCTAACGAGTTTAGCGAAGCCAAAGGCAGAGAAAATTTCTATTTTCACTTCTGGCACTCGCCAGGGAAATTATATGCCCAACCTGAATTTTGTGACGCGTTTGCAAGCACTAAATAACAGCGCTTTGGATATACGCAATATCGAACTAAAAGAAACGCATAACGAAATGGCTACACCTACTTTTGAACATTATATTGATTCCATGCAGTAAAGCTTCGTCACCCTGTGTAACCTTGGGGCTCTTACGAGCCCCTTTTTTATTGCGCCGCTTCCTTTTTTCGTTTTCCATTGAGCATCCATCCAATCGGCGTCCAGCGCACTAAAGCAAAATAGCTGGCGAGCCCTATGATCAAGGTCAACCCTAAAGCTACTCCCAACTTAACAATGAGATTCCAGCTTTTGTCCATAAGTTGGTATTGAATGGCAAACAGTAAAGGCACGTGAATTATATAAATCCAATAAGAGCTGTCTGACAACATTCGCATAAAGCGATTGTGAGAATTTAAATAGGATTTCCCTAACACCAAACACACCAATGTCATCGCAACAGCAATAACAGACTCGCAGGCGGTGATGGTTATTTTTTTCCACATTTCAACAGGTGCAGGTACCATTGACACTTCTTTTGGAATGAGCCAATAAAATATCGCGTACAAGGCAATGCTGAGTACTAATAAGAGCTTCCAATAAGGTTGGAATTTATCAATAAAATCGAGCTCACTGTAAACCCAATAACCCACCATAAAAAATAAGCCAAAAAATCCGAACGCCCATAGCTGCGGTAAAAAACTATCGGGTGCCGGGAAAGGCGCACCCTGCGAAACCAACGCAGGTAAAAGCAGTAACGAGAACGCGGCAATAAACGTGAAAGGTTTCAACTGCATAAAAAAATGACGGATACGCGATCCATCAAAAAGATAAAACACCCACGTTAAAATATAAAAAAAGACCAAGTTATACAAAAACCACAAATGCATGGTCGTGGGCGGCGGTGGTGGTACGCCCGGGTTAGCCATAGCGTAAGCGACCATTCCCAATACAGCAGATTTATGTTCAACGCTGCCTGCAGCGTGCAACAGGCTCGCAATAACAGCCCACATGCATAAGGGTAGAAAAATCACCAGCGGCAAGAGAATTCGCAGTGCGCGATTTTTGAGTAACCCACCTATACCCCGTTTATGCACGATGAGCGCCGCAAAAAAACCTGCGATTAAAAAGAAAAGTGGCATGCGAAATATATGCGGAAACCAAGCGATTAGATCAACGATTGATGATCGCTCAGCATTTGCCGAAGGCCATATATTTTGTAGCATGATGCTATGAGCCAAACTCGCGTGGAATACCACGCCTGCCATCATGGCTAGCGCGCGTAGGTTATCCATAAAATATAAGCGCTTACCTAAAGCTGATATATCTTGTTGTGCAACTTGCGGGCGAGCGTCATCCGTGGAGTTCATAAAACCACCTCATAAGAAAAATGTAGGAAGGTGACGTTTAACTTTTTAGCTTAAACGTCAGTGAAGATCAGTAGAACGATTTCTTTCGCGCGTGAAAGTAAAAGGAAGCGAATAAGACAGCAAAAATACCCACTATAGCCAACAATAATATTTTTATCGGCAGCCCGGTCCATACAATATCCGGCGAATTAATGTGAGTGTAGATTTCAGGAGTACGAACTAGAAAATAGAGTTCCGGATTTAACAAGCAGTTAAGTCCAATCATAACGGCAAGTACTGAACCTTCGTTTTCCCATGCCATGCCTGCACTCCATGTAATACAGTGATTCAATAACACTAGCACCGAGACAATTACAGCAAATGGAATTAGGCCATCAGGTAAGGCAGTTAACCAAACGACCAGCACAACAGACAACGTAATGAGAATCCAAGGAATTAAATAAGTAGTCATGGTTGAAAGTAACTTGGCCATTGCATAATCGGCCGGGGATACGGGGAGGCTCATCACAAACGACATCGTTTGTTCTTTTCGTTCATTAATGAGCGTAGTGCTAATTTGGTGATTCCCTAAACCCACTACCATGCTGATAAACAATACCGCACCCATAAAAAATTGCCATTCGCCTAAGCTAATGATGCTCAAACTTAAAATAATTCCAGCAACATAAACAGCAATGAGTTTTCTCATCAGGTAGAGATCTTTGTAAACCAGTTTCTTGATCACAGGGAAATTAAATGTCATGGACTGCTCCACTGTATTGGCATGACTAATTGCGAGATTCATAAGCTTGTATCTCCCTAACGCTGGCAATAAATATTTGTTCAAGTGACATGCGATCTACCTGAGTTACGCTTAAGCCTTTATCCGCGAGCGCAACTAAAATAGATTCATCAAAGTTTTTTACTTTTAGCTCATGCAAAGAGCCGTTGCTTTTAATGCCTGCAACATTAGCCAGTTTAAAATCGTCAGCGATGTTGCCCGCACACATGACTCTGCGCCAACCTTCGATATAGGTTTCTTTATCTTGCGACGCAAGCGTTTTACCTTTGTGCAAAAAGGTGATCGAATCTGAAAGCTGTTCTACATCCTGGGTTGTATGAGATGAAAATAAAACGCTACGATTTTCATCGCGCAAAATATCCGCCAGCTCACTTAAGACTTCGTAGCGCGCAACGGGGTCAAGACCCGTGGTAGGTTCATCCAGAATAACCAAGCGGGGGCGACGCGCCAACAACAAAATCAAACAGGCTTTTACTCGCTGACCATGGGAATAACCCAACACTTTCTGATCGGGATTCATATCGAATTTTTTAATCAGGTGTTCCGCATATACCTGATCCCACGAGGGAAAAATCGATTGGATAAACTGCATATGCCAACGCAAATTTTGTGTGCGATACAAACGCATATCTTCCGCGGTGTAGCCAATATCTTTTTTTGCCAATACTTGATGTTGCGGAAGGCGATAACCCAACACATCAACCGTGCCAGAATCCGGTTTTGTTAGCCCCAACAGTAAACGCAGAGCGGTGGACTTACCGGCACCATTCACTCCCACCAAACCCATGATTTGCCCAGTAGGTAAGGCGAGGTTGAAGTTATCCAGATAAAATTCCGGGTAGCGTTTGCAAACCTGATTGAACTCAATTGCGTTTTGCATGGTGACTTCCTTATTTAGCCAGCTGGTAGTCGAGGGTTTCTGTACACGGAAATTCGCCTTTGCTATCGGTATTGGCGCATTCAACTGGCCCCCCTCCGCGAATCCCTTTAAATTTACCTGTGCCACCCAAAATGTCGTTCACGCCTTTAAATTCGTTTTTACTGTTGATAGCGCTGTATTGAACAAACATATTGTCGCCGTCCTTATCCTCAAACGTGCAAAATCCAATCGTCTTGTTAATATCATCACGAGTAAAAATCGATGCGGAGCAAGCAACTTTTGCAAGGTGTAACGCACCACTACCGGCTTCGTTAAAAGTCACACCAGTTACGGTGTTATGGCTGTAATCGTCATTAAATTTGGTAGGTGACCCAGCTTTAAACATTGATTGGAGTGCAATGTGCCCTGCTTTTGGCAAGTCTGCTGAGTAAGCGCTTGCACATGCCGCCATGAGCAGCGCACTCACTATTTGAATAAATCCTGCTTTCATGAATCTTTTGTTCATATAACCCTCTGGGTGAATAGATTGGCTTAATTAGGATTCGCAAGAGCCCGTTGTAACAGCGCCACTATTTGCTCATCACCCAAACCGAGTATGCGCCCCGTACTCACAGCGCTGGTTAGCTGCTTTTCCAATTCGCTCTGTAATAGGCTTGTGTTGTGCAAATCAGTTACCTCTGCGACAAAGGAACCGCGGCCTGCTTGCGTGACTATCACTCCCTCTGCCTCCAACTCTGCGTAAGCACGCTTGACCGTAATCACACTCACTTTGGTCAGGGCGCTCAGTTCACGAATTGAAGGCAAGGCTTGACCCGCAGGCCAGTCGCCAGCCCGAACTTTTTGTTTAATTTGCTCCATGATTTGCAAGTACATGGGGCGGCTATCGTTTTGCGAGAGAAACAACTCGTCGGTCACGCACACCTCAATCTGTATATATACGATATGCACAGTATATACAGATATATACAGCTGGCAAGTGACTATTTGAATTATTTTTAAACACGGAATTTATGAAACCCAAGGCTGCTGAAGCGGGCGCCAGAGCGGCTTTGTGGTATGATGCCGCCCAAATTTTTTCATCTCTTATCTTTCCTTTTATCAATTGTCCCATTCCAGCGCGCCGGTTATCCCCAGCCCTGCGAATCCACTACTCCGAGGTTGCCATGAGCAAAACGTCCTTAGACAAAAGCAAGATCAAGTTTTTATTACTGGAAGGTGTGCATCAGTCTGCGGTGCAAGTCCTGAACGATCAGGGTTACACCAACATCGAATACCTGAAAACCGCTTTGGATGAAGACGCGCTCATCGAGAAGATTCAAGATGCGCACTTTGTAGGCCTACGCTCGCGCACTCAACTTACCCGTCGCGTATTTGAAAATGCGCCTAAGTTAATCGCTGCAGGTTGCTTCTGTATTGGCACTAACCAAGTTGATTTGAAAGCGGCGCAAGAGCACGGCGTTGCCGTTTTCAACGCACCTTATTCGAATACTCGTTCTGTCGCTGAGTTGGTCATTGCGGAAGCGATTTTGTTGTTGCGCAATGTTCCGCAAAAAAATGCGATTTGCCATCGCGGCGGTTGGGATAAATCAGCGGTAGGTTCTTACGAAATTCGCGGCAAAACCTTAGGTTTGATTGGTTACGGTTCTATCGGCAGCCAAACGTCTGTGCTCGCAGAATCCTTAGGCATGAACGTTCAGTTCTACGACACCATTACCAAATTGCCGTTGGGCAACGCTAATCAAATTCGTGATTTAGATGAGTTGTTGGCAACGTCAGACATCATCAGCTTGCACGTTCCTGAAACGGCGGCAACTCAAGATATGATTGGCGCGCGCGAAATCGGCTTGATGAAAAAAGGCGCGATCCTCATCAATGCTTCGCGCGGTACTGTGGTGGATATTGAAGCCTTGGCCAACGCGATTAAATCCGGCGCTTTGTCTGGCGCAGCGATTGACGTATTCCCAGAGGAACCAAAAGCGAACGACGACGAGTTCGTGTCGCCACTGCGCGGTTTGGACAATGTGATTTTGACTCCGCACATTGGCGGTTCAACCATGGAAGCCCAAGCCAACATTGGTATTGAAGTAGCAGAAAAACTGATTAAGTATTCCGATAACGGCACCACCATTAGCTCAGTAAACTTCCCTGAAGTTGCTTTGCCCGGCCACCCAGACGCACACCGTTTATTGCACGTGCACGCTAACGTTCCCGGCATTTTGTCGAAGATCAACAACATCTTTTCAGACCGCCACATCAATATTGCGTCGCAATACCTGCAAACCAATGACAAAGTGGGTTACGTAGTCGTGGATATCAACTCACCATACGATGAAGTTGCGTTGGAACAATTGAAAAATATTGAAGGGACGATTCGTTGCCGCGTTCTTTTCTAATCCTCTCGTAGATTCATTAAAAATAAAAACCGCTGCCTTGTCAGCGGTTTTTTGCTTTCTGCGTTATATCAATTTAAGGCTCAACCCAACACAGTTCACAGGCCGCACAAATAGCAGCCAGAATGACGCTAAATTCGGCATTTATTCACATGAAGAAACGCGTTTTTCTTTTAGACTTGTAAAAAATAATTCCGCAAAGGTAAGGGTTATGCAAACCAACAAGGTTGACGATCTTGATGTTCTTGAAAGCGAACCGCAAGAAGATGGTGCTCAAGCCAAAACGCTCATCGGCGGTGCTTTGGCTTCAGTAGCCCTAACGGCTTGCGGCGGCGGCGCGGCAGGGGGAGCAGGTGGCGGAGGTTTTACCCTGTCGTCTGCGATTAGTTCAAGCAGCGTCTCCAGCTCGGTTGCTTCTTCAAAGTCATCTTCACTGAGCTCGAGTAAAGTATCCTCATCAACGACCTCTTCCTCAGTTTCATCATCGTCCAGTTCGCTGTCCAGTAGCACATCATCGACGCCTTCGTCTGCAAGTTCTACGTCCTCAGTACCGTCATCGAGCAGCTCCTCTAGCTCTTCTTCCACTGGAGTACCTTCAAGTTCGTCTTCGTCATCCTCCAGGTCGTCATCGTCGTCATCCTCCCGTTCGTCATCATCAAGCTCGTCGAATCAGAGCTCATCATCTTCATCAAGTTCTTCCGCTGCCGCCATTGCCAATGCACAAGCGGTAAGTTTTTTGGCGCAAGCCAGTCTCGCAAGTACTGATGCGGAAGTCGCACGAGTAAAGTCCTTGGGTTACGAAGGCTGGATCGACGAGGAAATGAAAAAACCATTGGGAACAAAAAATGTTTCCATTTTACTTTCAAAAGGCTTGGCGGATGTTGCCAACAAAAACAATCTGACCGGCGCCGACAACATGATGTGGCGGCGTTTGATTGGCGGCGCAGATGTTTTACGTCAACGCGTAGCCTTGGCGTTGTCAGAAATAATTGTGATTGGCTTGGGAATTGAAGGCATACGCTTCCGGCAATTCGCAATGGCTTATTATTGGGATATTTTGGAGGCGAACGCGTTTGGAAATTATCGTGATTTATTAGAACAAATTTCTAAATCGCCCGCGATGGGAACCTGGCTTACCTTTAAAGGAAACCGCAAAGCCTCTGGCAATAGTTTGCCCGATGAAAACTACGCGCGCGAAATTATGCAACTGTTTAGCATTGGCGTTTACGATTTAAATATTGACGGCACACTCAAGTTAAACGGCGGAAAACCAAAAGAAACTTACACGCAGGATGACGTGAGCCAACTTGCACGCGTATTTACCGGCTGGGATTTGGATAACAGTGTCGGTACGGGCGATACTCCCGATGCAGTCTATCGCCCCATGGTACAAACGGCGAAGTATCACGAAACCGGAACCAAAATATTTTTAGGCGTTACAATTCCAGCTAACACAACCGGCGAAGCCAGTTTGCAAATTGCATTAAATACCTTGATGACCCATTCCAATATTGCGCCTTTCATCAGCCGCCAATTAATTCAACGTTTAGTCACGAGCAATCCAAGCATAAGTTACGTTGCACGGGTTGCGGGCGTTTTCAATAATAATGGTAAAGGAGTGAAAGGCGATTTAGCAGCCGTGATCAAAGCGGTGTTGTTGGACGCAGAGGCTCGCTCGGCGAGCCGGTTAACCAATATCACTTTCGGAAAACTGCGCGAACCTATTCTTCGCTTCATTCATTGGGCGCGCAATTTTGGCTACACAGATCCTGCTGACAATTGGAATATTGGCGATACTTCTGACCCAGCATCTCGCCTTGGGCAAAGTCCCTTGCGATCATCTTCCGTCTTTAATTTTTTCCGCCCTGGATACGTTCCACCCAGCGCTTTTATTGGCCAACGAACCGCGCCTGAATTTCAAATTACAACGGAAACCTCGGTGGCGGGTTACATTAATTTTATGCAAAGCGCTATTAGCAACGGTATTGCGGGAATTAAAGCCGATTACAGCAAGCTGGTTCCGCTCGCCACTGATTCAAGTAAACTTTTAACTGAACTGAATACATCACTAGCAGCAGGCCAGCTTTCAGCAACCACCATCAGCAACTTTAAAACCGCGCTCGATACCATAGCGGCAACCACCACTACAGGGCAGAACAATCGGATTTACGCAGCTATTTTGCTGGTCATGTCCTGCCCCGAATACCTTACCCAAAAATAGGAGCCCATCATGAGTTCAGAATTATCGCGCCGCGAATTTTTGAAGCGTGCCAGTGCGCTCTCTATGACGGGAATTGCTGCACCCTTTGCATTAAATCTCGCGGCCATTGGTGAAGCTGCTGCTGCAACCGCTACGGATTATAAAGCCATCGTCTGCGTGTTTTTATACGGCGGTAATGATTATGCCAATACATTGGTGCCTTACGACACTGCAAGCTATAACCTTTACAACGGTTTACGCCCTGCGATTGCAACCGCGCGCGACAGCCTCACCGCGACTGCGTTAACCCCCGCATTGTCTTTAGCGAATTCACGACAATATGCGCTCGCGCCGGAATTAAAAGATTTGGTGCCAATTTTTAATGCGGGGCAAATGGGTGTTTTATTAAATATTGGAACACTTGTACAACCCACTAGCAAAACAGAATACACAGCGAAGAGTGTTCCCCTTCCGCCAAAATTATTTTCACATAACGATCAACAATCTGTGTGGCAATCATCGTCACCCGAAGGTTCAACTAAAGGCTGGGGTGGCCGAATGGGTGATCTATTTGCGGCTGGAAATGGTAACGCTACATTTACTTGTGTAAGTGCCGCTGGTAGCGCAGTCTATCTTTCGGGCAATACTGCAATTCCATATCAAGTTTCCAGCAGCGGCTCTATTGCAATCAATGGAATTAAGTCGACATTGTTTGGTTCAACCGCTTGTGCAAATGCCTTGCGTGCATCTATCACCGCTACTAGCAACCATATTTATGAAGCAGAACTTACCACCATTATTAAACGCTCCATTGATGCTGACGTTCAGCTAAAAGCAGCGCTTGCTGGTGTAAGCGAATTCACAACGGTTTATCCTGCTAATAATAGCTTGGCATCACAATTAAAAATGGTGGCAAAAATGATTGCGGGGAGAAACACGCTAGGTGCGAAGCGCCAGGTATTTTTTGTGTCTCTTGGCGGTTTTGATACACACGATAATATTCTTACGGATCACCCTGCACTACTCACAAAAGTTGGAACCGCATTAAATGCCTTTCATTCAACGATGGTTGAGCTTGGTATTTCCGATAAAGTGACAGCGTTCACCGCATCCGATTTTGGCCGCACACTGACAACCGACGGCGATGGCTCCGACCATGGCTGGGGCAGTATGCATTTTGTGTTAGGTGGCGCCGTGAATGGAAAGAATTATTACGGAAAGCCGCCAGAAATCGCCAACAATGGCCCAGACGATGTAGGACAAGGAAGATTGTTACCGGGAATTTCTGTTGATCAACTCGGAGCAACACTTGCTACTTGGTTTGGTGTAAGCAATTCAGAATTAACGACTGTTCTGCCAAACATTTCAAACTATAGCTTGAAAAATTTGGGCTTCATGATGTAGAAATTTAATAGCAAATCACATGAGGTACTAAGTTAAGTGGGAGTCGTAATCCCCGCTGCGCGAGGATTACGACTCCCTATTTATGCATGTACTTTTTTCCAATACCTCTTCACGCTGAGCTTGCTGAAGAGTTTTCCCTCACGAAAAATTCTTAGTGAAACAAGCAAATTACAACAACTGATGCACACCAATAATCACATAAGGGTTCTCCCCTTCTTTTAGCTGGGGAACTTCAAGCGTTCCTAAAAAAATGGCGTGATTAAGATAAGCATAGCGGCTGTCGCTTGGCGCTTCAATTTCCAAAACAGATCGCATATAGGGCGAAGTTTTCTTATCGGCAGGTGGTGAATAAAGCGCACGGTTGATAACTTGAATTAAAACACCGTCATTGGTTTTCACCATATAACGCGCGGTAAACTCCGTATCGCCATCTGCACGCGTCACCTGAAAATCTGCCCCACCTTGCAAAACACTTCCCTCAATATCAGCACCTTTGAAGGTACCGCCGGTGATGGGGATCATTCTACGCGTACCGTATTTTGTTTTGCCTAATTCAACGCCTTCAGCAATCAATATCTTGGCATCCCAAATATGTTTGGTCTTAAAAATTTGCTCGGTAGTAGACCCAGCATTTTTCGTATCCACCGATTTGGCATTAGCTGCCAACGCACAGTTAGCAGCAGCGGCAATCATCAAACATAGAATTATTTTCTTCATTCGGAATTACTCAGTTACGCATGCAAAACTTGCTGCAGATTCAATATCGCCAGATTTATAAGTTGCCACGCTCGGCCAAGGGCATAAAGGTCTTGATCGGGCTTTACTCCAACTAGCGGGAAGTGATTTATTCTCAGGGTTTACTTTCGCCAACATAGTGTTCGGCGCCTGCCCTTTTTCAACCCAATTCACCAAGGCACCAAGCCCGTCGAATTGATCAGTCGCTGGGCCACCATTACAGTGATTCATTCCCGGCACCACAAACAAGCGTGTGAAATCTTGTGCTTTGCCTGCATAATTTTTATTTAATCTCTCGTACCAATCGACAATGTCCACCGTAGAAAATACTGGGTCGCTTTGGCCTTGGTAAATAATCATTTTGCCTTTATGTTTGTAGAAAGTTTTAAGGTAGGGATTATCTACATCCGGTGGAGTCATAACTTCCATCGCAGATTTTTTAAAACCACTTTGTGTTGCGAAAATTTTGGGTGCATCGCGATCAAAATCAAATGCACTTAAAAACTGCAACAACTTATCGGGGGTGCCTTCCACTTCTGTTGCGGGGGTTGTAAACACATAAGCCAGCGAACCCGCGCCCATGGTGGCAATGAGCGGATTGTTATTCCACGGCGGGATCGGGCTTTCAAATTTCCAGAAGCGCCAACCTTCATCTGCAATACCGGTGTCGTACCACCAAGGATTGTAGAGTTGCTTACCTTTGCTGTTGTGGGGGCCACTCATCAAGCGCGCGAACGATTTGGTTTGTAATTCGCTCAAGCAACTCGCATTTTTTTCACCGGTGCAACGCAGGCTATTTATATCAAACACGCTTTGGCAGTGGCGAATATTGTTCACCAAACCATCTTTAGCGCCATCAAGTCCATCGCATGCCTCTGTGATTTTATCGGCCATTAGCTTCATGTCTGCACGGCTAAATGCGTTGTGTAGCTTTGGGTCAACTTGTTGCGTACTTTGTACATCCCACGCATGCTGCACTGCCGCTTTGGGCAAATTAAACCCGGGAGCACCCACTAAAATGCCATCAAACATATCGCCATAACGGCTCGCCGCAACCATGCCGTGGCGGCCACCGTTAGAACAGCCAGACACATAAGAAAAGTCTGCTGCTTTGGTGTAAAAGGTTTTGATAATATCGTGCGCTATGGGTGTCATGGTTGACGTTGTTTGGTAACCGTAATCTTCACGCGCTTGTGGATCTAAACCAAAACGATTTCCTGCCGCTAAACCATATTGTTGGTTCTCTGCAGCGCTGCCATCGTGGCCCGCGTTTGTGCTCAGGACTGCAAAGCCGCGGGCTCGAGCAGAACGACCTTCGTAAATATCACCTTCGGCGGGAACCACGGCACCATCATTGCCACCATTCATTTGGTAAACAAAACGCCCGTTCCAGTTCAACGGCAAACGCATTTCAAATCCAATGGCGTAATGTTTTCCATCACTACCTGTGCGCGAATTAACGGCGCCATTGATTTGACAAAAGGCTTCGCCTTCATTGAGTTTGGCAGTTTGAAGTTCGAGTTTCATTGCTGCAGGAAATTTATGCTGTAATAAATCTGCGCAAGCACTATTCGCAACCGCACTGGCTTGCGAATAGGAAAATGCGAGTAGGACTCCAGCGAAAATTGCTTTGCGCCGAGTTAGATGTTTTAAACGAGGAAATGAATGATGCACGTGATTGACTCCTTTTTGGTGAATTGGGGTCAGTAGAATTACATTAAGAGCTTCTCTAACCTGAATAATTTTTTATCTTTATTTTTACTCTGCAGCCAATTATTTCTAGACGAAAAATTGTTTTATTCTACAATGCGGGTTACGCGGCTACGCCACTAACCCGCACTACACACTCACCCCAATTTTTCAATTCTTATTTATTAGATAAGGCTTTGCTTTCCTTGTGAGCTTTCCACGCTTCGTAGAATATTGGCAGAACCGACACGATTAAAATGCCAAAAATTAACAAAGTGAAATTCTTTTTAACCACGGGCTGATTGCCAAAGAAATAGCCAAGGTATAAAAAGATGCCAACCCATAAAAGCGCACCCACAATATTGTAGGCAATAAATTTGGGATACTTCATGCCGCTCATACCGGCTACAAAGGGTGCAAAGGTACGAATAATAGGAACGAAGCGCGTCATAATAATTGCAACACCGCCGTGTTTATCGTAGAAACTCCGTGCTCTATTTAAATAATCCTGGCGGAATATTTTTGAATTCGGGTTGCGAAATAATCGCTCGCCAAAAAATCGCCCAATAGTGTAGTTAACAATATTGCCAAGCACAGCGGCGGCTATCACTATGCCGGCCATGATGTTGATATCAAGACCGCTGTTCGCGCTTATAGCAACCAGCGCACCGGTTGCAAACAATAATGAATCACCGGGTAAGAATGGCGTTACCACCAAGCCCGTCTCACAGAAAATAATCAGAAACAAAATGCCGTATATCCATAAACCATATTGCGCAAAGAGCTCAGAGAGATGCACGTCTATATGCAAAATAAAATCGATAATTAAATGAATAAATTCCACAGAAAATCCTTAATGGCTAAGAGTTAAAAAATAGTTTTCGATGACAGCAAAAACCTGATCGCGATATTCCGGGCTTTCATTAACAAGTTGGTGGCCGGCGTCTTTAACGTATGCAATCTTCGCGCGGGGTAATTTGTGCTGCAGCAACGGCAGATTGTATTGCCATTCTACCGTCATATCAGCAGTACCTTGTACAATCAAACAATCATTTTGCAGTGGCGAAAGTTGAAGCAGTGTTTGGTGCCACGCTTTCATAGCACCCACCCAACTTAACGGCAGAGTGCGCGTCTGCAATGGATCTTGTTCCTTCAAAAAGCGATTAAATTCCTGATCGTGCGAGCTTTGGCTAAACGTGCGAGGAATTTGCCGAACAAAATGCCGTAAAACGGCATACACACTACTGCCCAATTGCAAGCCACGCCATCCCCGGGGTAAAACCAAGGGGCTGCAAAATGCGATTTTCGCAAATTGTTTCAACGCATCTCGATTTGTTGCATAACGCCACAAGTAATTCATGAGAACTGCGCAGCCAGTACTTTGCCCTAAGGCATAAACCGGTTGCTGCAAGATTGCGCTACTTTGCTGTAATACCTCGGCCAGCACATCTCCATACTGATCAAAAGATTGAATAGCCGCAGGCTCACCACTGCTTAATCCATGGCCGGGTAAATCAAACGCAATTACCGCAAAATTATGTTGAAGCGCAAAGCGAATTGGGTTACCAAACACGCCAACGTGATCGTAGTAGCCGTGCACAAGCACTAAAGTTCCTTGAACGTTTTGCGGCAACCAATAATGCGCAGCAATTTTAAACCCAGCTGCGTTGATGCAACCAAAGTTGTGAGTAAGTTGTGGAAATTCTTCAGTGAAATTAATGCCGTAGTCACTGACGTAGGTTTGCACTAGCGTTGATTGCAACCAATCGTTACCTCCCTGTGCACTAAAAATCAAGGGAGGTAATTGATCTGCAATTTCGTGTAACTCGGAACGAGTGAGCATCATAAGCTAGCCATCATTAACGATGAGATTAAAAACGTGATTAGAACGGCCAAAACTGTACCGGCAAATTACCCTTACGCAAAATTGCCGTAATATCCATCGTAAGTGCAACGCCCGCGTGCACCAATACACCACCCCAAATGGAGCGCGAGCGCAGTGCGAGTATGCCTAGAAACAATCCAAAAAGTATTGCGCCTGTGGCTTCTAACCACAGTTTTGGAAAGTGAATCATTAAGTAAGGAACGCACATAACCCAAATTGCATTCGCGCCTAGTGCGGGGCGCAATGCGTTTAGCATGAAGCCGCGAAAAAAGAATTCCAAACACACAAATTGTGTAAGGTACAAAAATTCCCACGCTAAAAAGTCTGCCCAACTTCTACTGGCTTGTGAGTAAAAAGGGTAATGGTTTACAAAATCTTTTCCCAAGCTTACACAATAAATAAACACTAAAATTGGGCTAAGTAACAATAAATAGCCGCGCCAGTGCTGTGGTGTATTATTCAATTGCCAACCAAAATCGCGGATGCGTTCTTTAAAGCTAAGACGAATGAGTAGCGCTGGGATAAGTACGTAGCCAATGGCTAAAATGCTAGTCCACCACAGGTAACCGCATAGCTCCAACATTCCTGCCATTGCCAGCTGTTCAACATAATAATTTGCAGGCAGGTCTTTTGCGGTGGCGATGAATTGTAATAAATAACGCAAGTTGTCGGAAAATTTTCCGTAATGCATTAGCAATAAGCATACGGATACACACGCGAGTACTGCAAAAACACGACGTAAGGCTTGTGGGCGGTTCATTGAATACGAGGGTGACTCCGCATCAATGTCATCGAGCGCAGTGAGTATATTTTTAGGGTGAATTTTTGCGAGCATTAATTTCTCTTTAATATTCTTATTCGTTCAACTGGCAGTCGTCATCCTCGTGTAGCGTGGATGACGACTGCCTATTTCCAATTAATTTATTACTATTGTCTACTTTGCTGTTTTTCATTTAAAAGGCAGATAGGTTTTCGCATCTTGCATGTAAAGTTCAACGGATGGCTTTTCGGATTGTAGAAATTTTTCTATTGCGTTGTGAAAATCAGGTTGAACTAAAAAGTGGTTTGAATAAGTTGCGATGGGTTCAAAGCCCCGCTGAATTTTATGTTCGCCTTGGGCGCCTCCATCAAACCGTTCTAATCCATGTTTTATTGCGTATTCAATACCTTGGTAATAGCAGGTTTCAAAGTGCAAAAAATCATACTCTGCCAAACACCCCCAATAGCGCCCATAAATCGTTTTACTGTCAATAAAAAATAAGGCAGCAGCGATGGGTTGATCGTCTTTGTGCGCCACCATCATCAAACAGTATTGCGAGAAGGATTGACGGAGTAAGTTAAAAAATTCTTGCGTTAAATAACCTGGGTGGCCGCTACGTTTTAAATAGGTGTTGCAATAAAACTGATAGAACAATTGCCAATCTTCTGCACGAATCTCGTGTGCCCGCAACGCTGAAAAGCGAATGCCTTGTTCTGTCACCGTTCGCCGCTCTTTGTTGATGCTTTTACGTTTGCGCGAATTCATGGCTGCGACAAAATCGTCCCACGTTTTATAGCCGCGGTTAAACCAGTGAAATTGTGTACCCAAACGCTGGGGGATTTGCAGCGCGATAAGCTGATCCGAAAAGTCAGCCAGCGGAAACAAGCAATGCCAACTTGACGCGCCCAGTTTACTAAGCTGTTGCTTAATTTCTTCAACAATCCGCGGCAGCAGTTGCGCTTGGCTCGCGCCGGGGCTCAACAATAACCGTGCACCTGGGCAAGGTGTAAATGGAATTGCACTGACAAGCTTTGGGTAATACTGCAGACCATAACGCTGGTAGGCATCTGCCCAGCTCCAATCAAAAACGTACTCCCCGTAAGAATGTGCTTTTATATAAAGCGGCATGGCCGCAATCAAGGCATCATTTTCATAGACAACCAAGTGCTGTGCCTGCCAGCCCGTTCCTTTGCCGATACTGCGGCTAGCTTCTAGAGCGTTTAGGAATTCGTGGCGTACAAAGGGGTAGTCTGCCCCACATAGCGAATTCCAGGGAGCGGCACCTACTTGGGCTATATCGGTAATAAAGGTTATTTGCATAGCTGGATTCTAAGGTGAAACCAGGTCAAGCGCACCCAGCGGAGCAAACCGCAGCGACACTCGGGCCACAAGGCTGGTCATTGCTGGCAAGCTTACAGTAGAATCGTGCTTCCTTTGGTTACCCTGGATTTTCAATGCCAAGCGCAGAACCCGACCCTGAATGTCAGAGTCATCGAAAAAACCGCTTTAATTTACGCTATGCCCAGCCTTCATGCCTCAATGTTTTGGTGAGGTGCTAGCGGTGGAATGGATTTTTGACCCCACAGCCTGGTTAGGCTTACTCACTCTTATCGTGCTCGAGATTGTTCTCGGCATAGATAACCTTATTTTCGTTGCCGTATTGGCTAACAAGCTCCCTAAACACCAGCGCGACCGCGCGCGGATGATTGGTTTGAGCTTAGCGCTTGTACTTCGCCTCGGTCTGCTCGCCGGTATCTCCTGGATGGCGGGCCTCACCACTACCTTGTTTACGGTGTTCGGGCAGGATCTCTCGGGGCGCGACCTTATTTTAATTTTTGGTGGACTCTTCCTTCTCTTTAAAGCCACCATCGAATTGCATGAACGCGTGGAAGGCAAGGTCAACACCCAGCGCGGCCCGCGTGTGCATGCGGCCTTCTGGGCAGTGATTGCCCAAATCGTTGTGCTAGATGCGGTCTTTTCGCTCGACGCCGTGATTACCGCCATTGGTATCACTAGCCATTTGCCCGTCATGATGATCGCGGTCATTTTTGCTATGGGGATGATGATTATCGCCAGCAAAGCCTTGACCGACTTCGTCAACAAGCACCCCACGGTGGTGATGCTGTGCTTGGGCTTCTTGCTCATGATTGGCTTTAGTTTGGTGGCCGAGGGCGCAGGCATTCACATTCCTAAAGGCTATCTCTACGGCGCTATTGCCTTCTCGGTACTGATTGAGTTCTTCAACCAATTGGCGCGTTCAAACCGCACCCGCCACATTATTGGCGAGCGCCCTTTGCGCGACCGCACTGCTGAAGCCGTGCTGAAATTATTGGGTGGCCGCAGCGATGCCGACGAAGTAGGCGACGACATAGTTGCAATGGCGCATCCACAGGGGGAAGAGTTGGTCTTCGAGAACAGCGAACGCCAAATGATTCGCTCTGTATTGCAACTCACCGACCGCCCCGTTCAGTCGTTGATGACACCGCGCCCCGACATTATTTGGGTGGATGTAAACGCTACGCCAGAAGAGTTGCTCAACGTGTTGAAAACCACACCGCAAACCCGCTTGTTGGTGGCACGTGATGAATTGGATAATTTGCACGGCGTTGTACAGAGCCGCGATTTGCTCGCCGCTGCGCTCAGCAATCAGCCACTGGATCTCGCGGCCTTGGCGGTAGAACCCCTCGCGGTGCCCGAAGGTACCAGCGCGTTAAATGTGTTGGAAATGTTGCGTCAGCAAGCTGTGCCCTTGGCAATTGTGATTGACGAATACGGCAGTATTAAAGGGGTTGTAACCACCAGCGATTTGCTCGCCGCCATCGCCGGTGAATTGGCTGATAACAATGAAGCACCTTTAGTTGTTGAAGAAGATGATGGTTGGATGCTAGATGCAAGCCTGTCACTTGAGCAACTGGAAGAAGTCTTGGATACCAAACTTGAGCGTGAAGAAGGCGATTACTTTACGCTCGCCGGTTTACTGCTGGAGCAACTCCAGCATATTCCTGTGATTGGCGAGACCCTTAGCATTTCCGGTTTCAATTTTGAAATTAAACAAATGGAAGGTCGCCGCATTCTGCAAGTTTGGGTGCAAAAAAAACCTGGCCACAGTGACCACGACATTTTTTAATTTGTTCGCAAGCTGTAACAAAAAAGCCCGTCACTTGGACGGGCTTTTTTGTTTGGGTTTTGGTTTGGGCTGGACTTTGGATTTTACCGCCTGAACTAAAGAACGTCGCTTTTCACCTCGCTTTTCATCTTCATAAGCATCCAGGAATTCAAAAACAACCGAGCCGGGCAAACGGTTGCAGTTACTTAAAATCACCATACCTATTTGCAACTCTTGGTTAAACACCATTTCTGAACGTGAACCAAAAACATAGCCACCGTGGTGCAAAAAGTTTTTGTCGCCGCGATAATCGAAGGTTCTAAAACCCATTGCATAATGCGTGTCTGTTACACCTTCACGTGCACCGTAGTGCGATTGCGCCGGTGTATTTTTTGTCGTCTTAGCGTGTACAGCCTGCAATGTGGCCGGGGATAACACTTCTGGATTGTGTCCCATGTGCGCCAACATCCAGCGCGCCATATCATTCACACTTGCATTACCGCCCGCAGCCGGATTTAAACGGTAATAATTTTGCGTGATTTCTTTGGTGTACCATTTACCACGTGCAATTTCATGCGGCATTGCGTAATTTTTTGTAGCCAGCAAACCTTCCAGACCTATAGATGCAGAGCGCATCCCCAAGGGCGTAAACAATTTTTCTTTTACATATTGCTCATAGGGCTTGCCGGTTTTTTTCTGAACTATGCTGGCCAACAAACTCATGGTTACGTTTTGGTAGCTGTAACATTTGCCGGGCGGACACACAAAATTAACCGCTTTGAATTTTTCTAACACAGCATCAAAGGGCAAACCCTCTTCAATATAATTATCGCCAGCATGCGTTGGCAGGCCAGTGGATTGCGACATGATATTTCGCAAGGTTAATTGATCGCCATAACGCGGATTACTGAATTCTACATTCGGCAACACCGATGTAATGGGCGTATCCCAAGTGATAAGACCATCACTCACCATAACGCCTGCGGTGGTACCTGCAATGGATTTTGAAACAGAAGCCAAACGAAACGTAGTGTCAGTATCAATAGGGTCTTTGGTTCCCACTTTTTTAACGCCGTAAGCTTGCATGACCCTCACTTTGCCGTCGGCAATAACGGCAAACGCAAGGCCCGGTACGCGCGGAACCAATTTAGTTTCAACGTATTCTTTAAATTCCTGAACAAACTTTTCGCGTGGGCCACCCACAGCTAGCGCGGTGCTTTTTACAGCGGGCGCAGATGAAGTTGCGTTTGCGAGAGGTACTACTTCATTGGTTAATTCGCCGCCGGTTGAATAATCTTCCTCATCATCCAGTGTACCTTCTGTTAATTCACTCGCTTCCGGCAAATCCGCAGCGGCAAGGCTCGCGGCAGCCACTGGCGCAATAGCCATTTTGGTAGCGTTAGAAACCTTGGGTGTGCTTTCAACAAGTTTTGCGGGTGCTAAGAGGGGAGGTGCCGCTTTTTCAAGCTCGGGTTTTGTGTCTGGCGTGGTGTTTTTTTTTACGCTCGCCGTGGTTGTAGTCGCTTTGGCAGGCGGGGTGCTTTTTACGGTGGCTTTAGTTGAAGTCGTTTTGGTTGTTGTGGCTTTTTTCTCAACAACTTTTTTATTTGTTTTAGCCGTCTTTTCTGTTTTCTTAGAAACTGTTTTAGTCGTTGCTTCAGCTTTAGTCTTTTTAGCTGTGGATGATACTGTTGTTTTGGCTACCGATTTTTTGGGTGTCGCGGGTGGCGTAGCAGACGCATCTTCAATGGGGCGAATAACAGGCTGTGGCGCCTTGTACACGGGTGCCGCCGCTGCACTGCTGCTCGACGCGCGTTCTGCTTGAATGGGAACTGGATAAGAAATTTTTTTATCGGTTTGTGCAATTACCACATTCGCCAACATGAATAGGCATAGCAGGGCTGACTTGATCCAGCCATGCACCAAGGGGGTTGCCTTTTTAGGTGGAGCAATGTCTTTCAATATTTTCATAACGTCTTATGCACAACCATCGGCAAAGAACGCTGAATAAAATTCGCAAAAATTCAGGTAGCCCGTGAGGCTTTAAATAAAGAAACCTTTGTACGATGCCGCAAAGCGCCAGAATCGTTCAAAGGTTTCTTGCTTGAAAACTACCTGAATATTTTTAAAGCTTACAGCGTTTTAATATATTCAATTAAATCCCAACGCTCCTGCTCTGTTAATTTTTCCTTGCCATCTTTACCTGTGCCATATTCGTGGCCGGTATTGTGATTGCCGAGCGGTTCAACAATGAAGCGCCGTTTATCTTTAGGATCAGTAATATCGCAACCCGTTTTAACAAAACCAACATTCACCGGATCAAACTCACGGTTGCCCACACAAAATTCGGTTGGGCGCTCTTCCGTTGGCAACAACAAATCCCACAGGTTGGGGACCGAGCCATTGTGTAAGAAAGGTGCCGTCGCCCAAATGCCGTTCAAGGAGCGTGCTTTGTATGACAAGAGTGATTGATAAGGGTTCGCTGTGGTATCGGGTTTATAGTTACCGGATTTTACACTGGGTTTTATCTCATTATCAAAGAAGGATTTACCCAACATGTAAGCCCAGTCAGCCACACGGCGAACCGCGTATTTATCGGCATCTGGCGTTGCTACCGCGCCTTTGGTTGCAGCGGTTAAGACTTGTACAACCGGAGCACGTTTTTGTACAACGACTGAACCTACATCCGTATCTTGGTAAATGGATTCAAAATTACCCGCATAACCCGTATAAGCAACACTGTTGGTCGCCATGGTGGGGTCAGTGCCAACCACATCAATGCTAGACATATTGGCGACAACTAAACGATCCCAGTTGTCGCGCTCAACCACTTGATGGCATGACGCACAGTATTCGTTGTAGACCAACTCGCCGCGTTTTGCCGTATCGCGGTTAATATTGCCCAGAATCTCTTCTGACCACACGGGTGATTGCAAACTGTTTAAGTGGGATTCGATACGGCCAAGGTTGGTTAGATCGATGGACGATTTAAAATCAATTGTGTGCTTTTTACTTTTCTCACCCGTGATCCAGGCTGAAAGACTAAAGCCTTTTTCCTGCGCCTTCCAATCCAGAATGCCGAACACGCCAATCACTTCACCGGTGTTGCGGCCAAGAGGACCAACCCCAGCGTTAGCCGCCAAGCCATTCCATTGCACGTAATCGGAATGGGTGATGTCCCACAAGAACGGATAGCTGACGGGTGCATCTGGCTCATTGAAAATGGCTTCGCGCACACGCAATTGGTCGCGCTGGTTAAGACCCGGTAACTTGCCAGCGGTAGAACCCAAGCGCTCCATGATTACTGCGAACTGCACATCGCCAATAATGGTTTCGTTAATGCCTTCCAACACCGCATCAACTTGCTCTTCGTTTAGCACGCGCTTGTCTTCCGCGTTAGTAATTTGCATAAGCGCCAGCTTGAGTTGGGCTTTGTTAATGACGTGCTCAAGTACACGGTTGTAAATACGACCAAAAGCATCAAGCCGCGCGTAACCGTAATCGATATGGCTGTGGTTGATAGTGTTGTAGAGCTTAATAGTGTTGCCCCATTTCTTGAGGTCTTTTAATACGTGTTCTTCATTGGAGTAATCATTGTTAAGCGCTAGCACCGCTTTTACAAATCGTTCACGCTTTTGCGCATCGGTTTGGGTTTGCTCCAAGCTCTTTTCCATGGCTGTCAGGAAGCCCACCATATCGGCCATAGAAGGGCCACCGTCAATGCGGATGGCTTTACCTTTAAAATTAACCTGACCGGTGTGACACGCAGCACAGGTGTAGCCCATGTAGTCGTGGCCTTGATAGGTTTCTTTCACAAAACCAACTGCCAAGCCATCGGGGTTGAAGAAGGTTGGCTTTTGCGGGAGATAACGGAATTTATCGATATTGTTATTAGCGCGTAGCAACTCGGTTGAATCTGCTTGCTCTAAGGAGAGATAGAAATCATAAGGCACCAAACCCGAACCTTGTGTGGTGTTGTAAAACCAAAGGCTATCGGACTCGCTCCAACCCTGTTTGAGATAAACCGGCGTTGAATAGTTTTCGCCATGTGCACCATTGCTAATCGCAACCGCGCCGCGATCTGGGTCATCATCCCACCGCTGGTAGGTTTTGCCTGCGGCTAGAATCAGAACGAGAATAATGATGAACAGAATTTTGAATTTTAATAGGGTGCGAAAGTGACGGCGAATCCAATGAAATAGACCGCTAATCGCTGAAATGATAAACATGTTGGACTCCTGAGAAATTCCCGTTTACAGATGACACGTGTGTGAATTGCACAATTTCTTATCAAAATAGTTGGCAGGTCGTTACTTCCTTGTAGGCCAAGGATGGCCTCAAAATAAACCGAGTGGTTTCACTGGCATCATAACCACCTCAACCTTTTCAAACCAGAGCTTGCATGTGTTTTAAGGTTCTTTCTTAGTGTTCTTGCCAAGTGGCCCCTTTAAAACGGCAGCATTGGTTGCATCTGCGGATTCATACGATTAGTGTAGCTGCTGACTATTTTTGACTGCGGCGTGAGGTTCCTAGTGAGCACCCGCCGCGCTATCAACCTACAACTACACCATGAGGACAACATCTTGAAAAAATTACCACTCGCCATAATCGCTTTGGCCGCCATCACCAGCAGTTGTACGTGGGTTAAAGTGAGCGAAACCGGTAGCACCGTTGCTGTTGCAAACACTGCGAACGTTCGCGGTTGCAAAAACCTGAGCGAAGTTAGCGTAAGCGTTACCAGCAAGGTAGGTTTCTATCAACGCAATGCGGATAAAGTGGCTACCGAATTGGCAAACCTTGCGCGCAACGAAGCTGCAGGTTTGGGCGGTGACACCATTGTGCCCAGTACCGGTATTGAAAACGGCAAGCAAAGTTTTAACGTTTACAGATGCAAAAAATAATTGCGCTGCCAGCGATTCGCGTCGCTGGCATTTAATTCAACAGGTCAGAAATGGCAGCCACCCGATTATTTGCTAAGGTTAAGTTACTCGTCTTTTTCCCGTCATATTGACGTGTCATATTCTGCTGTTGATTTGCTTTAATCACCGAGGTTTATGTGTCCAGCGCCTACTTCAACCGCGAGCTCAGCTTGCTTGAATTCAACAAACGCGTTCTTTATCAAGCTAATAACAAGTCGTTGCCGCTGTTAGAGCGCCTGCGTTTCCTGTGCATTTTCTCCACCAATCTTGATGAATTTTTTGAAGTTCGCGTTGGCGGGTTGGTCGAACGCTTGGAGCTTCCCACAAAATCCCCACTCGGCCCCGATGGCTTAACCGAAATACAAACGCTGGAACAAATCTCCGAGCGCGCCCATTTGCTCGTGGAAGAGCAATACAAGATCCTAAATAGCGAAATTGTCCCTAATCTGCGTGAAGCCGGTATTCGCATTTTGCGCCGCAGCGAATGGACACCGGAGCAAATTGAATACCTCAAAAACTATTTCATATCAGATGTTTTACCCGTGCTTAGCCCCATTGGGCTTGACCCTGCGCACCCCTTCCCGCGCATTCTAAATAAAAGTTTGAATTTTATTGTTAAGTTGGATGGCAAAGACGCCTTTGGTCGCAATTCAGGCCGTGCAATTGTGCAAGTGCCCCGCTCGCTTTCACACATCATTGAGTTGCCCATTGAGCTGACCACCCAATGCCGCGAATTTGTTTTCATTTCGTCGATTATTCATTTTTTTATGGCGGAAATTTTTGTGGGCATGACGGTAATTGATAGCTTTCAATTTCGCCTCACACGCAACTCTGATATTTTTTTGGACGAAGAAGAAACCGAGGACTTGCTACGTGCGGTGCAAGGTGAGCTGGCTTACCGTCAATACGGCGACGAAGTTCGTTTAGAAATAGCAGACACCTGCCCTGCGGAGCTCGTGGATTTTTTACTGCAACGCTGCGAAATTAAAGAGCGTGATCTCTACAAAATTAATGGCCCGGTGAATTTAAACCGCTACAGCGATTTATTCGAACTGATAAAAAATAAAGAGTTATTTTTTCAGCCCTTCGTACAAGCCATGCCGAAGCTGTCGAGACGCGCCAACAGCTATTTTGAAGTCTTGCAAAAGCAGGATATTTTGTTGCATCACCCTTTTGATTCCTTTCAAGGCGTGGTGGATTTCTTACGCGAAGCCGCTGCAGACCCGCACGTGCTTGCGATTAAACAAACCCTTTACCGCACCGGCTCCAACTCACCCATTGTTGATGCTCTCGTTGCCGCTGCAAAAGCTGGCAAAGAAGTTACCGCTATTGTGGAATTGCGCGCGCGTTTTGACGAAGAACAAAACGTAGCGCTCGCTGAACGCCTGCAGCGTTTTGGTATTCACGTGATTTACGGCGTTGTGGGTTTTAAAACGCATGCCAAAATGTTGTTAATTGCGCGCCGCGAAGAAGGCAAGCTGCGTTACTACGTACATATGGGCACGGGCAATTATCACCCGAGAACCAGTAAGTTCTACACCGATTACGGCTTAATGACATCGGACAAAGATATTGGCGATGATGTTTATCGCATATTTTTACAATTAAGCAGTATGGGAAAAGCATCCAAAATGGAAGCGCTTTTGTACGCGCCTTTTACCTTACACAGAGGCATGGTTCGCCGCATTCGTACCGAAAAGGAAAATGCCGAACATGGAAAGCCCGCGCGCATTATTGCGAAGATGAATGCACTCTACGATGAAGAATTGGTGAATGAACTTTACGCTGCCTCAAAAGCGGGTGTTCAAATTGATTTGATTGTACGTGGTGTTTGTCAACTTCGTCCTGGCGTAGCGGGCTTATCCGAAAATATTCGTGTGCGTTCAATTATCGGCCGTTTTCTGGAGCATCACCGCGTATTTTATTTTGAGAACAACGGTAATCCCGAATTATACTGCTCAAGTGCAGATTGGATGACGCGCAACATGTTTCACCGTGTTGAAACCTGCTTCCCCATTAAGCATAAGAAAATTCGTGACCGCTTAATCGAAGATTTAAATCTCTATCTATCAGACAACACCCACGCGTGGATATTGGATGCAAAAGGAAATTACCAATTGCTTGTCCCGCAAGGCGACGAAATGGAAATAGATGCCCAAGGTATTTTGCTCGACCGATGGACATCGCGGCATTAATGATGAAGCGATAAGTAAAAAGGCCGATCAGTGATCGGCCTTTTTACTTTTTACACTATATCTAAACTATAACCTATGTCGTTCAGGTGTCGCGTTTCTGTTTCAAGATCTGCAAATGTGAGTGGATGTTCTTCTAACCATTGCAACGGAATTTTTAATTTAATTTTTTTCTTATTAACGGATAGCGTCATAAGCGGTAAGCCATCCGCTTTTTTACCACGATGAAAAATAACAGCCAATCGCAACAGAATCGCAAGATGAATCAAGTCTTCGTTGCCTGCGGGGAAATGTTTAATGGGGAAGCGTTTACGATGGGCCAATACAAGCACGGAGAGATGGCCTTGCTCCACTCGTGAGCATCCCGCCAAATCCACGTTTTGCACAATGTAAGCGCCGTGCTTATGGTAATCGTTATGGGCTATATCCAAACCAACGGAATATAAACGCGCAGCCCAATTCAACATCTTGCTAGCTTCGCTGTGATTTAAATCCCAGTCGTCCGCCACTTGCGAGAGAAAATTCAAAGCGGTTGAGGCTACCGCCAAAGATTTTTCCATATTGACGTGAAATCGTGATGCTAAAGCATCGACACTCCCTTGGCGTATATCATGATTTTCTAAACGACCTTTTAAATCGAATAACAAACCTTCGCGCAGGGCCCAATCAGCGGCCATCATTTCCGCTATTTGCAAACTTTCAAACAACGCTTTTAAAACAATCACACCACCCAAAAAAACAGGTTGGCGATCGTCAGATAAACCAGAAATTTTCAAATCAGTACTGCCGTGTTGACAGTAAAGCTGAATAATTTTTTCTAAATCCATCAAGCGAATGGTGCCATTGCTCCAACCCGCCGCTGCACACACTTTTGACACCGCTTTAATTGTGCCCGATGCACCGAGCACTTGATTCCAACCGTGCTGAATAAATTCATCCGCTACAGGTGCGACCTCTTGCATGCAGGCGATAAAAGCTTTGTTGGCATTTTTGTCATTGACTTTGCCATCCAAAAAGAATTTTTTGGTAATGGCAACGCAACCCATATTCAAGCTTTCTTTGATGAGCGGAGACATGTCTTCGCCGACAATAATTTCCGTACTGCCGCCACCGATATCCATCACCAAACGTTTGCCATCTTTAGGCGCTATACAATGCGCAACGCCCAAATAAATTAAACGCGCCTCTTCGTCACCCGAGATAATCTCGACCGGATGACCAAGTCGCTGTTGAGCATCTGCAAGAAATTGGCTGGAATCGTTAATACTGCGAAGGGTTTTAGTACCGACAATACGCACACTGCGCGACGGATATTCACGTAAACGTTCGCCAAACTTTTCCAAACAATTTAGTGCGCGAATACGAGCTTCTTCACTGAGCGAACCGTCACTACCCAACCCCCAGCCCATACGAACCGGATCGCGCAGGCGATCTAACACCACCAATTGGTCGTTATCCCATTTGGCAATAATCATGTGAAAGCTGTTGGAGCCTAAATCGATTGCAGCTATGTGACTGGCGTTTGAACGATCGAGGCGAGAAAGGTTGAACATCGACTTTTACACCTGATAAAAAATTTGCCCGACAAATGTCGGGCAAATTGGAGCGATTAATTCAATGTAGCTTCTGCAGTATTGGTAGCGCCGGCTGCTTCTGCTTGCTGTTGAGCTTGCGCAACCGCTTGAGCAAATACAGCATCAAAATTGATTGGTGCCAACATTAGTGGAGGGAACCCACCGCGCGTTAAAATGCTGTCGATAGTTTCGCGAGCATATGGGAAAAGAATTTGTGGACACAGAGTGTTAATAGCGTGGCTCAGTTGAATTCCATCTAAACCATTAATCACGAACAAACCACCTTGCTTAACTTCAACAAGGAAAACAACTTTGTTGTCGATGCGTGCGGTGATGGTCAATAACAACAGAACTTCAAATAAACCACCTTCAAGTGGAGTTACTTGAATATTTAAATCTTGTTGTACGTTTGGTTTCCAAGCTTGAGTAAAAGCATCGAGGCCACTCGGTGTTTCAAACGAAATATCTTTCAAATAAATTTTTTGAATAGCAAAGCCTGCTTGCGGTATTTGCTGTTCTTGGCTTTCAGCGGCCTGGTTATTTTCGTCACTCATAATAATTCTCTTTATTACACATTAGTTATTTTGCAAAAGCCCATCGAGCTTTCCCTGTTTGTCCAGCGCCCAAAGGTCGGTGAACCCACCAACATGGAGATCGCCAATCCAGATTTGCGGCACAGTACGCTGCCCACTTTTCTGCATCATTTCTACACGAAGCTCGGGATTTTGATCGACACGAATTTCTTCCACATCCACACCTTTTTGAGCCAGCAATTTTTTTGCATTAACGCAATAAGGGCAAATCGCCGTGGTGTACATTAAAACTCGCGCCATGATCTTCTCTGCTCGTTAGTTACTTGCCTTTTACCAGCGGCAAGTTCTGATTTTGCCACTCACTGATACCACCAGAGAGCCGGCGCACCTCAAAACCTTCTTTTGCCAATTGGCGGCCCGCAGTACCTGCGTATTGCCCCATTTTGTCTACGATAATAATGGTCTTGCTTTTGTATTTTTCAAGCGTCGCTAAATCGCTATTGATTCGTTCGTAAGGAATGTTAATTGCGTCTACCAAGTGGCCTGCCTTGAATTCTGCGCTAGGGCGAATATCCAATATCACAGCGGTGTCGCTGTTGACCAAAGTAGTCAATTGATTATTAGTAATAGGTACACCGCTCTTTACGCGCTCGCGCAGGGTATAAGCAATGACCAATACTGCTAACAGGCTGGTTAACATCCATTCTTGCACTAAAAACTGAAAAAAGTTCACACGCTTTACCTACATTGATGTTTATGCGCTAGCTCTCTAGCGGAGCTAAAATGGGTGCTCATTATACACAGGCTGGGCACCTCTGGCCTATTACACCTGACCAATTCGCTGGCAAAAAAAATGCCCGCTTTGAGCGGGCATTTTTGAGAACCTAGGTTAATTACTTCTTAGCGTACATTACCCAAAGTTGAGCAACGCGAGCCAAGTTAGATTTATCTGAAACTGACTGGAACGCTTTAATTGCTTCGGCTTTCTTACCAGAGTTCAAGTAAGCAACACCTAAACGAACATAGGACTCATCAATTGCTTTCAAACCACCTTTAGCAATTGCACTTTGGATAGTAGAAATTGCTTTGTCGTTCAAACCGTGGCCTAAATATGCAGCGCCAATTTTCGCCAAAGGTTCGCCATTTGGTTTACCAGCAGCTTCTTTCGCAGTTGCATCTAGAGTAGCAAGGTCAGCAACCGCATCTGCTTTAGCGCGGTTCAACAACTTGGTCGTACGCTCTGAGTTAGGAACTACACCAGCAGCCAAGCCAGCTTCGATTGCAGCTTTAGCGTCACCTGAATCCAACATAGACAAAGACAATTCGGCCATGTCGTTGTAGTCTTCAGCAGTCATAGCACCAACTGCTTTTTTCAGACGATAGTATTCAATTTTTTCTCTGTCTGAGTAGGTCACTTCATTGCGAGCGATTTTCAGCATGTCATTCCAGTATTCTGGAGATGGGTAAAGCTCAAGCAGTTTTGCCAATACGTCAGCGTAAGCCGAGTTGTTACCCAATTTTGAGTAGCTGTAACCCAAAATTTGTAACCAGTTTTTGTCTGCAGGCTTTTTGGCAGCTTCTGCTTGTTTAATTAGCTTTTGAGCAAATTCAGCAGCGTTTTTGTAATCGCCTTTTTTGAAGTACGCCTGCATCAATCCAGTGTTAACCTCTGTAGTAGCTGGATTGTTTTTCAAATATCTTTCGTAGGCTTCAATACCTTTCGAGTAATCGCCTAAAGACAAATAAAGCTCTGCAAGGGTATTCAAACGCTGCCCTACTTGATCAGCAGGAACTTGGTTTGCAGCCAACATTGCTTCGTATACTTTTGCCACACCAGCGTAGTCTTTCATTTGCACTAAGCAAGCGGCTTTAAATTCGTTTGTAACTTGTTCTTCATAGGCACTTTTGCCTGAGATGGGGACTACTTTTTCGTTAATAACAGCCAAAGCCTCTTTCCACTTTTTTTCGCCCATCAATTTTTGAGCTTCGCCAAGTGGTTTCATCTTTGAACTTAGTTGTTGCGCTTTTTCAGCTGCCATAACAGCGGGTGCAAACACTGCTGAAACAGTCGTTATACCGGTTGATAAAGCCACTACAAATGAAACTGATTTTGCTATTCCAAAGAAATTCTTTTTAACACACATAACTATATTTACCAATAAGGTTACTGCTTGCAGCAAGGTTAAGCACTAATGCGAAAAAACGCTGGAGATTACTCCAGCGCTTCGTTACCCAATATACCAATATTTTTTACACCCAAGCGCTGTGCGGTAGCTAACACCTTAGCAACGGCATCATACTTTGCTAATTTGTTTGGCTTTAAGTGAATCTCTGGCCGAGGTTCAGCTTTTGCTGCTTGAAGTAAATAGCTTTTCAACTGATCACCACTAGAAACAACTTCTGAGTTCCAATAAATTGAACCATCGAAGTCAACAACGATATCAATTACTGGCGGTGGTACATCTGGCGGTGGGTTATTGGTCACCGGCATATCTAACTTAACCGCGTGAGTTTGCGGAGGGAGAGACATAATTAACATTACGATGAGTACAAGCATCAAATCGATTAATGGCGTGGTATTCAACTCTACCATTACTTCGGGTTCTGCGCTTCCACTCCCAACATTCATACCCATGATGAATTACCTTTAATGTGAAACCATCAACTTAATGATGTTCGGGTGAAGTGATGAAGCCCACACGGACAATACCTGCTTTTTGACAATAGGCCACCACGCGGCCTACTGGCTCGTAGCGGGCATTCAAGTCGCCGCGGATATGTACTTCTGGCTGAGGCTTAATTGGAGCTTTTGCCCGCAAATTAGCTAACAATTCTTCCTTAGTAACAGGAGTATTATTCCAATAGGTTTCACCAGTTGCATCTACCGCAATTACTATATTTTCAGGCTTTGACTGTGTTGGAATATTCGAAACATTTGGAAGTTGAACCGGTACAGTCTTTAAAACTACCGGTACTGCGATCAAAAATACAATCAAAAGCACCAGCATAACGTCAACTAATGGAGTTGTGTTAATTGTGGAGTTCAGTTCTGTATTATCGCCGCCTTCGGATATATTCATGCCCATTTTTTGATACCTCGCGTTACAAGTTTTTACTTATGTCCGTCGAACAGGAACCAAATTGTTCCTGTTCGCACAAACATCAGGTATTAAACCGTTAATGTAAAATTACTTGTCGCCGCCATGTACACCCACAACGAGGTATGCATGAACGTCAGAAGCAAAGGCATTCAAAGATTCGCTGGCCACTTTATTGCGACGAACCAACCAGTTATAGAGGAATACAGCAGGCACCGCTACACCCAAACCGATTGCAGTCATAATCAACGCTTCACCCACTGGGCCCGCAACCTTATCAATTGAAGGCTGGCCGGTTTGCGCAATTACGATCAACGCATGGTAAATACCCCATACGGTACCGAACAAACCTACGAATGGAGATGAAGATGCTACTGTAGCCAGAACCGCCATACCCGTTTGCAAATCGTTAGTGATATTTGCCACTGAACGATTAACTGACATGCTTACCCAAGATTCCAAATCAATTTTGCTAGCATCGTGTTGTTTAACCGCTTTCAGACCATCTTCAGCAACAGAGCGGAATGCGCTGTCTGCTTTTAGGTTGTTGACGCCCTCTTGCAAACTTTTTGCGTCCCATACTTTGCGGGCATCAGTCGCTTGGCTAAACAGTTTGGATTGAACCATCAATTTGATTGCTGCAATGTACCAAGTAGCTGCAGACATAATAATCAAAAGAATTAATACGGTTTTAGTTACCGCATCACCCTCGTTCCACAATTTACCCATACCGTATTCTTCAGACTTAGCGGTATCTTCGTTGGCAGCATCAATTGCACTGGCAGCACCTTCAGAAGAAGTTGCTTCTGCAGCTGGCGCTGCTGCTTCCGGAGCTGGCGCAGCTTCTGCAGCTGGCGCTGATGCATCTGCAGCTGGCGCAGCAGTGTCTTGAGCGAAAGCCGAACTAACTACGAAATGCTGGCCACCTAAAGCCAACGCTAAAATTAAAACAGATGAAAGTTTTTTTAACATTTTTCAAACCCTGCAGTTAACGTAAATTTAAAGATCTAATTTTTTGTGATTGAATGACGTTAAAGAGCTAAGCGAGCAACTTAGTTCTTGGCATCCTCAATCTTCCATGTAAATTTAATTGGAAGCCAACATGCGACTGGCTTGTCGCCAACCATACAAGGAATGAATTTCCATGAGCGGATTGCATGTTTTTGAGCTGCCTCATCCAAGCGAGCTGAGCCACTTGAAGAAGAAATTTGAGCATCAGATACTCTGCCGTCTTCGCCAATATAGAGGTTCAAACCCGTAGTACCTGCTTCACCCAAACGAATAGAAGCAGCAGGGTACTCTGGGCGGCTTAGGCCCTTACCAGCTGGTTTCGCCTTGGTTTGGTTTACAGGAGCTTCAACCTTCTTCTCTGTTTTTTGAACATTCTGAATAGCTGCCGGAGCAGGCGCATCAGGAACAAAGTCTAGCGACGGTGGTGGAACAAAATCTGGTGGTGGTGGTTTTACATCCGGCGGAGGTGGAGGTGGAAGCTCCTCTTTCACGATTTCTTCCTCTTTTACATCTGCCTTAAGAATTTCAATAACATTTTTAACTGCTTCGCGGTCAAGACCTGCAGCCAGACCGTAGATTAGAAGCACATGGAACACCACTACAATAATGATACCTGTAGTACGTTGTCCTGCGCTCTTTTTGGCGTGATATGACATAACTTAGCTGCCACCTTCTGAATTTCACCTGCAAAAAAATGACATCGCAGTACAAACAATCCAATACTCTGGCAGTTGTATCCACAATCTCACGGAGTTAGCGCCTAAAGCACCAAGCCTTAGTGTTTAGCAGTATAGCTAGGTTCACGGGCGTGTAAGACTTTATTAACAAACTCTGACAATTTTTTAGGTTATTTTTGGTTTATGCACGGGTAGAAGTTCTACCCCCCCTAAAAAACGGGCCTATAGTAGCCGCTCTTAAACACCATGAAAAGCGCTATTTAAGCCTAACTCGAGCTTTCTACTTAAATACTTGACACATAAATCTACAGAATATTTCTAGTTACAACTTTGGACTATAACCAAGCTCTCTTTCAAAGCAACCGGATATATAAACCGGTATTATCATTACATTCAACGCTTACAGTTGGATAAAAGCAATGTTCATTGGTTGGCCAAACGAGCAAGGAGATTTAACGCGGCCATTTAAGGATGAATTTTGCGCCACCAAGATCTGAGCGGCTGCAACTTGCGGAACCTAAATGCCAATCCATTATGCGTTTGACCAATGCTAGGCCAAGGCCAAATCCGCTTCTGTTCGGTAAATCACTGTAAATTCGAACAAAAGATTCAAAGATTCGCTCGCGATCTTCCTCCGCAACGCCAGAGCCGTCATCTTCCACGGTGATAGTAAAGTTATCGCTTTGAACTTCAAAGCTGACCTTAATCGTGCTTTTGGCGTAACCCAAGGCGTTATGAATCAGATTTTGTATGGCTGTTTGCATTAAAGACCATTCACACCGCATCGCTAGCCCGTTTGTTTTGTCGGTAATTTCTACTTCAATATTTTGATCAAAGTGATTTATAAGTCGACCAACAATTTCTTGAACTAAATCTTGGATATGCCCTTCACATTGATTTAATTGCTGCGATTGCGGATCAAACGCAGCGTAAGCAAGAAAGGAATTGATGAGCGCTTCCATTTCCACAATATCGCGTTTAATACTCGATATTTGGCGCAGCAAATTCGGTGGAGGACTTTGTTCTTCTGTCATTGCCAAAGCGAACTTCATACGAGCTAAGGGCGTACGCAATTCATGAGACACCGCGAGCGTCATTTCTTTTTGCGAACGCAAAATATCGTCAAGCCGTTTTGCCATAGAATTAAAAACCTTGGCAAAGGGATAAAGGATTGAGCGCGGCGAAATAGCGATGGTTGTTTGTTGTGATTCGCCCCCCATTTGCTGCGCATGTTGTGTTAAGCGCGCTAAATCGCGCGTTAAAGGCCAAACCCACAAAAAAATAACCACTGCAATAGCGCCGTAAAAGACGACAATAAATAAAATATAGACTTCGCTATGCCTACTGAATTCAGTTGCGTACGCAAGCATTAAAATATCATCGGAACGGGCAATGCGCTTGTAAAAGAAATTGGTATGCGAATCTGAAGCCGTAACAACATCGCCGCGCTTAATTTCTTCGGCTAAAGATGTTTTTGAAAAATCAGAGAGCGATATCAGGCTGGCTTTAAATTGATGATTTGTTGAAATATTTTCTAAGACTGCTTTTTTGTTCTGTTCTTGAGATTGTAGAGCTTGTTCAAGAATATTCAGCAAGTCCACTACCGCAGGATCTATAGCTTGTGGTGGATTGATTTCGTCCCAAAACTTGTTGAGTACAGCACCCAATAATAAAATTGAAAGCGCAATGATTAGATACAGCGATACAAAAACGCGGTTCATTGCGTTAGCTCCACGCATTTGCAACGAAGAGATAGCCTTTTCCCCAAATGGTTTTAATTCGTGTTGGATTTTCCGGATTGTCAGATAATTTCTTTCGAAGTTGGGAAATACGAACATCAATAGTGCGATCCAAACCATCGTACTCACGATTATAAATTTGATTAAACAAATATTCGCGACCAATAACTTGCCCTGCGTGTTTTGCCAGTGCTACTAACAAATCAAATTCGTGGCTGGATAGATTTATGTCTTGACCTTCCAACTGGACTTTACGCGCAGTGGGTTGGATCAAGAGTTTATCGAATACCAAATTTTCCTGCTCAACATTGTCTTGCTGGTAATAACGCCGCATTAAAGCACGCACGCGCGCTAACAAAACTCGGGGTTCCACCGGCTTTATAACGTAATCATCTGCACCAAATTCCAGGCCTAAAACTTGGTCGATATCTTCATTGCGCGCAGTGAGCATTAAAATGGGGCCACGGTACTGCGGGCGCAGCTCTTGGCAAATAGTTAAGCCATCTTTTCCGGGGAGCATTAAATCCAAAATCACTAAAGTAGGATTCAGTTGTTGGCACTGACGCAAAACTCGATTGCCATTGCCTTCCACCGTTACGATAAATTCATTCGTTTCCAGATAATCTTTGACTAAATCTGCCAAACGACGATCATCTTCAACCAACAAGATATGATTTTTCATCTTGATTCTCGTTTAAAAAAAACTCCATGGGTTGCGACGCGAGCGCTGAAATTTCTTTTGTGCGCTAATCACCTTAAATGCCTGCTGAACCACTAAGGTTTTACTATTCATTTCGCGCAGTTCGAACACGGTTGTTGTCGAAATTGCTTGGGTGAATTCTGCTTTCCCGGTGTTTACATTTTCCCAACATTCAATGGGTGTTTTCCTCGTTTGTTGGTACAAGCATAATGAATAATTTTTATTGTTATGAGCTTTCCATTCTGCGGTGAGTAGATCACGACACTGAGATTCAGACTCTGAAAGCACGCAAATGTTTGGCTTCATTGTAAATTCCACCACCGGCACCTTATCAGCGAAACATCTTTGATCAACCAAAACCGTACAGCCTATTATGCTTATTATGGCGAGCGATCTTCCTTTAAAAATGGTACACCCCCCCAGCAAATGCTGTAATCACATTGTTCTGGGTAACCAGCGGGCTATCTGAAATAGAATGGCTCAAATGGCGATAACTGGTAAAAAATCGCAAGCTCCAGTGCTCATCCAATTCATAGGACCAATCAAAACGCAGTAAACCTGTTAAGCCTGCGTTTGGTGTGTAAGAGAAATTTCCGGGCGAATCATTGTCCGGTAAACCGTAAAAATAATTAATTGTTGCGGAGTCTTGCCAATTAGCACCGAGCGTTAATTTTACATCGTGCTTCCCAAGGCTAAGACTTTTGCTTAACGCCATCCGAAGCTCGTTTCCATTGTAATAGCCCGTTGCTTCATGCAATGCCTGCAACTGAATATCCAAATCGTAAATATTGTGGTTGTATTCAATTCCTGCCAAGGCTGCCATGTGACGATCATGCAAGCGACTTTTGTCTATAGCGCGATTGTTGACCTCAAGTGAAGGACTATCTTTCGCACCGGCAGTCATGTTCGCCAGTGTAGAGCGATCAATAAAATTGGAAATGTCCCACTCATTGAAATAAATTTGATCGTAACTGGGCGTCAATAGCAGATTGAATGATTGCTGGTCATTTCGAAAAACCGTATAGCCTAGATCCAAATTTTGGATAAAAAAGCGCTCGCCTTGATAGCTGAACTGCGGGAGTATCACCAGGGGAATGTCATCGTTGTCCATCACGGGATTAGTGCGTACACCAAGACCTAAGGCAACACTCAATTGCCAACGTGGCTCAGCGTCTTCCGCATAGGCGTTTATAGCCAGCCCCAAAGTGAGCACAAGCACACCTAAAGCGGTAAAGACACGGTATAAAAATGGGTGGATGATCATGGCTTAGCCCTTTACGCATAACACGCTAGTTATACCGCCAAACCTCGTGGGAATCTGTAATCTTTTGTGAGTGGCCAGCAGGGCGCTGGCCAGCCGAATAGAACACTATTAGAAGCGATAATCGATATTTACACTTGCTAGATTTGGCTTACCGCTGATTTCTTCACAGATATTTTTATATTCAAGATTGATGTTGAAGTGTTCATTAATCACAAAACCAACACCCAAGCCGTAAGAATAGCCGGAAGCCGAATCATCGGAGCTGCTCACTAACTTTCCAGTGACGTCAAAGATTTTGCCTGAGCTATTAAGGTGGGTATAGCCCAGCAACGCATAAAGTTTGGCTTCGTCATTTACCAACTCGGGCTTGTAATAGATGCTCTGGTAGCTGCCGATATCGCGCTCAAGGCTGCCGCTTTGCAGTTTTCCAGTACTATCGAAGTAACGATTGCTATCGCCGGTAGTTTGGCCATTGCCCAAACGCAGTTCTACTCCAAGAGCCGCGTTATATTTATAACCACCAAAAAGCTCCACCGCACGGATCTGGCTGACGTTATCAATGCCATCTTGCAAATCGTCAATGCTGGCAACACCTGCACCTATATAAAAGCCGCGCTCGTTATCAGCCAAAGCAGGCAAGGTGAGGAGGCTGAGGGCTAAAACGCATAATTTTTTCATTGGCAATCCTGTGGTTGATTTCTAGCGATACGTAAAGCTTATGATAGCCATGTCACGCCCATAAAAAAAGCATCGGTATTAGCCGATGCTTTTTTGTGTCGCCCTACTGCTCATATGGGCGGAGCATTCTCAACGTTTAGCGATGCTTAATTTTATCACTCGCTTTCAAGCCGGACACGATCTCAATATTAATGCCATCCGATAAACCTGTTTTCACTTCTCGCTTTTCGAACTTCTGTGGACCAGTTTCTATCTCTACATAATTAGCTTTATCTTCAATGATTAAATTACCTTCATTGATGGCTAACACATTTTCCTTTTTCTCCAACACTATGTCGGCATTGGCACTGTAATTAGAACGCAGGAATAAATCTTTATTGAGTTTAACAGCAGCGCGAATTGTAAACTTGATGGTGCCTTGGTCAGTTACGCCTTTTGGCGATACATATTCCAATACTGCGCTAAACGGTTTGCCCTGCAATGCACCAATATTCAATACCAGCTCCATACCTTCTTTTAATTTGCCGACTTCAGATTCATCCACCAAGCCTTCAAAAATCATGTCGTTCATGTCAGCCAGTGTTGCGAGCGAAGTACCTGATTGAAAGGTACTGGATTCTACGATGAATGCACCTTCTTTATTAGGTACATCCAACACCATACCATCAACTGTGGCGGGAATAAGGTTAGATACTTTGTCAGAGTTTTTGGTCGCGCCAGATTTCAACAACAAGAGTGCATTCTCAGCATTGTTCACCGCTTCACGTTGCAAGTTATAGGTTACTAAAAATTTGTTGTATTCAGATTCTGAAATTAATTTTTGAGCGAACAATCGTTTTTGACGGTTGTATTCAACCTCAGAGTTTTGCAAATTGATCTTGGCGGTTTGCACTTGTGACTCTGCTGAGTTCACATTAAGCATATTGGGGCGCAAGGTTATTTTGGCGAGGATATCGCCTTTCTTCACGGTTTGGCCCGCAACAACATAGACTTTTTCCACTACGCCAGATACTTGCGATTTAACATCAATTTCGCGGCGGGGGATAACTTTACCTATGGCAACAGTCTTTTTGACAATTGTCGTAGTTACAGGACTATCTGTTTTGTAAACCGTGGGTGGCTGCTGGGATTTCTTATACAGAAAAACAATGGTGCCAATAAAAACAATGGCAACCAAACCCAGCACACCGAACATTATGACTTTTTTCATTTTCCCTTCTTACCTTTATAGAATTTACTAAATTAAAACCATTGGCCTGTACTGCGTACTATTCGTCTTGTAACGCGACAATAGGGTTAACTCCGGCGGCTTTTGCGGCAGGTAAGAGTGAAGCCAACACTCCTGCAACAACTAAAACGATGAGCGCCAGAATGGCAGTTTTAAAATCTACTTCAGGGTGACGAAACATTCCTGCTTTACCGCCGTTAGCTTCCATCACGGCGCTAACACCTTCCAAAATAAATACACTCACCACCAAACCGCAGTAACCTGCTACAGCGGTAATGAAAACCGCCTCTTGCATAATCATGGTGATAATTGAACTGGGTGTTGCACCTAAGGCTTTGCGCAAACCAATTTCACGCGTGCGTTCTTTAACCACAATTAACATGATGTTACCCACACCAATCGCGCCCGCCATGATGGTGCCAATGGCAACCACCCAACTAAATACTTTTATGCCGGTAAACAATCCATAAATTTTGTCGAATTCGTTTTGCAAATTAAAACTGCCAAATACGCCTAAATCTTTTGGATCAACCTTGTTTTTTTCTGCCAGATAATTCTTCACATCTTGCTCTGCTACAGCGGCGTGTATGCCGGGCTTTGGAATTACCACAAAACTACCAACCCAACTGATTTGGTTAAACGCGTAACGCAAGGTGTCATTTGGAATATAGATTTTTTCTTCTTCCGTACTGCCGGGATTAGTGTCTGTTGTTTTATAAACGCCAACCACTTGAAAGCTAATGCCCGATACTTTTATATCCGCACCAATCACTTTCTCTCCTGGCTTAAATAATTGTGTTTTGACGCGCGCACCAATAATTGCAACTTTGCGGTGTTTTTCATCGTCAATCTCATTAATGTAACGGCCTTCTTCAATCGTTTGCTGATGAATATTCATCATGCCCGCGTGAGTGCCTTGAACAGAAAAGCTACCGTTGCGATCTTTATAAACTGTGTAGGCGGGTGATCCTCCCCAAATGCCGACGCTATTCTGCGCGTATATTCTTCCCACGCTGGGAACGTTGTTGCGAATGCCTTCTACATCTTCTGCTTTAAGCGTAATGGTGCGACCAATTGGCATGCCCTTATAAGGAATTTGGGTTTTACTTTGCGACCAAATCCATGCAGTGGGTGGAACCGTTTTAAAATCTTCGATTACTCCGTTCTCTAATCCTTTTCCTGCGCCCAATAAAATGGTCAGCATGAAAATACCCCAGAACACACCAAAGGCCGTAAGAGCGGTGCGCAGTTTGTGTTGGCTGAGTGTGCTAAAAATTTCCCGCCATTTTTCAATATCAATCAGCATGGCTATTCCTTAATCTGCGCGCATGGCTTCAATGGGCATGATGCGCGCGGCTTTTAATGCGGGCACTAATCCCGCCAGCGCTCCTACTACCACGAGTAAAATAATGGCTGTAATAGCTACCTGAAAATCCACTTCTGGATTCTGAAAGAAACTGAGCTGTGCGCCTGATGTGCGCAGCCCGAATGCAACTAACTCCAAGAGCGCAACCCCTAAAACCATTCCCATATAGCCAGCAATACTGGTTACTAAAATGGATTCCATTAATAGCGTGCCGACAATACCTCTTGGTGTTGCTCCCAAAGCTTTACGAATACCAATTTCACGCGTGCGCTCTTTAACCGTGATGATCATGATATTGCTGATACCTACAATACCCGCAGCCAAAGTACCCAAGCCTACAAACCAAATGATGGCGTTAATACCAAAGAACAAACCTTTCACCATCTTGGCAGGTTCCGCCATGTTGAAGGAACGCACGGCACGTTTGTCATCTGGTGAAACCGTGTGGCGACGCTGAAGTAATTCAATAACTTTTTTCTCCAACGCAAAACCATCAGCTCCTAAATTTGGGCGCAACCAAATCGTTTGAACTTTATTGCCATTACCAAATACCTTGCGATAGGTAGTGTCTGGAATATAAATGCGTTCTGAATCGCGGCCACGATTGCCTTTATCGTGGAAAATTCCAACCACTTTTAAAACCACACCATTTACACGAACTTCTTTACCGACAGGATCAAAATCTTTACCAAAAAGTTTTTCTACAACGGCTGAACCCAACTCACATATTTTTCGGTTATCTTGCTGATCGAGTGCGTTTAGTTTTCGGCCTAAATTGAATGGAACAGATTCTTTAATTTTAAAATAATCATCTGGAATACCGTGCACACCAAAGTTGGCGATTTTCTTTTCGTAAGTGATGGTGGCGCCATCGGTTTGGTTTTCTGAGGCAATAAAACGTACATCGGGAATCTGTTGTTTAATGGCTTGAATATCATCCTGAGTTAACTGCACGTAACGGCCCAATCCCATGCCGTTATAGGCAACCGATGTTGCACCGGTGAATACCACAATAAAATCCATAACTTCGCCGCCGAAGTCATCGTAAACACCGTTTTGCATTCCCCTGCCCGCACCCAGCATGAGGATCAGCATAAAAATACCCCAGAAGACACCAAATGCCGTAAGCGCGGTGCGCAACTTGTTTTGGCGCAGGGTAAACAGAATTTCTTGTAAGCCATCCAACATAATAATTAACTCGGAATCTGCTCTTCTTGGTTTGCCTGCACGGGATTATGTTTACCCGCCACAATCAAGCCATCTTTCAAAATAATTTGGCGTTGGGTTTGGTCTGCAATGTCTTGTTCGTGGGTCACGATCACAATTGTGTTACCCATTTGATGGACATCTTTCAACAGCGTCATCACTTCCTGAGTGGTTTGGCTATCCAATGCGCCCGTAGGTTCGTCGGCAAGGATAACTTTTGGTTTGGTGACCAATGCACGCGCAATTGCAACGCGCTGCTTCTGCCCGCCAGACAATTCATTAGGCATAAAATTCGCGCGATGACTTAAACCTACCATTTCCAAATATTGCGCAGCGCGGTAATTGCGTTCCTTGCGCCCAACGCCCTGATAATAAAGTGGTAGCGCCACATTCTCAGTTGCATTTTTAAAGGGGAGCAAGTTGAACGATTGAAAAACAAAGCCCAGCAATTCATTGCGTAACTTGGCTGCAGTCTTCTCTTTTAAATTTTTGATTTCGCGGCCTGCCAGGAGATACTCACCTTCATCATGGGTGTCCAAAATACCCAAAATGTTCAGCAAGGTAGATTTCCCGGAACCCGAGGAACCCATAATAGATACCAACTCGCCCTCGCGGATATGCAGGTCTATTCCCTTCAATACATGTAAGGGCTGCTCCCCAGAGTGGTAGTACTTATGGATGTTATGCAGTTTGATCATGGCCCATTCGTCCTCTGGATGCCCTTTTTTAATTCACCAAGCTTAATCACTATTTAAAAGCTGGTTCATTTCTTTACCTTCGTTAACAAAGACATGACAAGTGTCAGCGCGTCAGTCCATTCAAAGGCTAGCTATAGTTACTTTGACGCGTGTAATTAGAGTTTGGATTCAGGAGTTTGTTTTTATTCATCCTGTAAGGCCAAAATAGGGTTCACCGATGCGGCTTTCGCTGCTGGTATCAGTGCTGCAAGTACTCCTGCCGTTATAAGAACTGCTAGTGCGATGAGAGCGGTATTAATATCCACGAATGGCTGTGAAAAGCGGCTATCGGCATGCCCTAATTTAATAAAAATTAGCTTAATTCCCTCAAGCAAAAATACTCCCACGGCTAAGCCAGCAAAACCAGCAAGGCTTGTAACAACTAAAGCTTCCTGCAAAATCATTAGGCTTATGTTAAACGGTGTTGCGCCCAGAGCTTTGCGTAAACCAATCTCCCGAGTTCGCTCTTTTACAATCACCAGCATGATATTTCCTATGCCAATGACCCCAGCGATAATTGTGCCTATTGCTACGACCCAACTAAATCCAATAATTCCGCTTACTAAATTTTTATCTTGCTTATAATCTTCACCATTGTCATAGGTGCCTATTACACCTTTGTCATCCGGATGAATTTTCTTACGTTCATACAATACCTTTTTAATTTCTTCAATTACGTGAGCACCACCTTTATTTTCCAATGGTTGATAGATTAAGAAGGTAAAGCCATTTTTGCTGTTAAATGCATTACGCAATGTATCGTTGGGAATATAGATACTCGCGGATTGAAAAGGGTTGTCTGGTTCAGTCGATTTATAAATACCGATGACATTAAAATATACTCCCTGAACATAAATTGTTTTTCCTAAAATATCCTTTTCATTTTTAAACAATACATCACGTACACGTGTTCCTATCACAGCAACTTTTCGTAATTCACGCTCATCGTTATCGTTGATATATCGTCCCTCAATTACACGTAATGTCATTAACGGTTCCCAACTGGCATGAGTGCCCCTCAACGTAAACGAACCGCTGGCTTTCCCATGGATAGCTAACTGGCCCCCAATTGCATTTACACCATCAACCATTTCTACGTTTGACGTTTTTTGTCGCAGTACAGCAACATCATCGTGGGTAAGATTTATATTGCGTCCCCTACCCAAGCCTTGGTGGGGTAATTGCGTTTTGCCCGATGGCCAAATCCAGATAATATTTTTTATACCGCTATATTGAGCTTCTACGCTATTGCCAAACCCCGTACCAAAGCCGAGCAAAATCACCAACATAAAAATTCCCCAGAAAACTCCAAATGCCGTTAGTGAGGTTCGTAACTTTTGTCGGCGAAAGCTAATTGCTATTTCTTGCCACTTGTCCCAGTCAATCATATCTACTTCCCTATTCCGCACGCATAGCTTCAACCGGCATAATTCGTGAGGCATGGATTGCAGGAACCAAGCCTGCAATAACACCGGTAGCTACTAATAATAGAAGTGCACTAAGCGCTACTGTTAAATCAACTTCCGGCTTTTGAAAAAAAGCTAACTCAAGATTAAGGCGAGTAAGCACGGCTGAAATCACTTCTAGAATAAGAACTCCAAAAATTAAACCTAAGTATCCAGCCACGCTTGTAACCAATACAGATTCAAATAGTAAGCTACATACAATTTTTCTTGGATTTGCGCCTAAAGCTTTGCGGATACCTATTTCTCGCGTGCGCTCTTTGACCGTGATAATCATTATATTGCTAACGCCCACAACTCCCGCGAGCAGAGTGCCTATTCCAACCACCCAAATAAATGCTGTTACGCCATTAAAGACAGATTTTAATTCCATCGTGTCCCGTGCGACGTTACTGATTTCAAGCGCACGCGTATCATCCGGTGCAATATTGTGTCTCTGCTTTAACAGAGCAACAACTTTATCTTCCAGTGAAAATGCATCTCCATTCTTTTGCGGGCGCACCACAATTAAGGATACAGCCTCGCCTCCACCAAAAGTCTTTTTAAAAGTACTCACCGGAATATAGACGCGTTCCGACATTTTTCCTTTATTGCCCTTATCGTAAAATAAACCTACAACACTGAAGGCAATCCCGTTAATTTGAATTTGTTTACCGATAGCGCTTTCGTCGGAAGGAAATAATTTTTCACTAACGTGTGTACCTATCGCCACCACTTTACGGTTATCGCTAGCATCAAGAGGGTCAAGACGTCGGCCATCAGTGAACTTTACTTTTTCTTTGATATTAAAATACTCGTCACCCACGCCTAACACATTAAATGTTCCACTTTTTAAACCGTAGGTCACGAGCGTATCCGGATTGACAAAATTTCCGAGTGAGTTTTCGCTCGACATAAAGCGCACATCGGGAATTTCTTGTCTAATTGCCGCCATATCAGATTCGGTGAACACAACCTCTCGGCCCACACCGAACCCTTTATAGGGTACAGAAGTGATATTGGGGAAAATCCAAATGCAGTCATTCATATCATTAAAACGACCTTCAGACATTCCATTCTGCAAACCTCGCCCTGCACCCAACAGCAGAACGAGCATCAAAATACCCCAAAACACACCAAATGCCGTTAGCGTTGTGCGTAACTTGTTTTGGCGCAGGGTGAAGAGAATTTCCTGTAAACCATCCATTGCGAGATCCTATTGCATTTTGGCCGCGAGTAGTCTGCAGGCTTTAGGCGTAAGACACAAATTTTTTCGCTTTGGGTTCGGCGAAGCACCGATAATAAAAAAGCCAGCTAAATGCTGGCCTTTTTCTTTCTTATTGGACTTTTAAATGTAAGTAAATATTTATCTAACAATATGATTACGGTTTACCCCATTAATCAAAGCCTTCACCGCCGACGTAATAATGTTGCGGTCTTGGCCTACCCCGTAGACGGATTTTCCGTTTATTTTTACTTCCACGTAAGTAACTGCAGCAACATCTGAACCTTCTCCAACCGAGTGCTCGTGGTAGTCAATCACGTTTACGTCCGTGCCTACAAATTGGCTAATCGCATGCGCGGCAGCATCAATAGGGCCATTACCACTGCCGCTGATTTTTACGGTTTCATTTTTGTGTTGCGCGTGAATGACTATATCAACCTGATGTGTGTCATCCTGTTCAGTGAACTTGCTGGATTGATAAGTGATCGGTGTTGTAACAGAAAAATATTCGTCGTTAAAAATTTTAACGATGTCTGCACCTTTCACTTCTTTACCTGTTGAATCACTCACTTTTTGAACGGCTGCGCTGAATTCAATTTGCAAGCGACGCGGTAATTGCAAACCAGCTTCTTGCTGCAATAAGAAACTCACACCACCTTTACCAGATTGCGCGTTCACACGCACCACCGCATCGTAACTGCGGTTCAAATCGGCGGGGTCGATAGGCAAGTAAGGCACTTCCCACAGCGTATCTTTTTTCTGTACCGCGAAACCTTTTTTAATGGCGTCTTGATGCGAGCCAGAGAATGCCGTAAAGACTAATTCACCCGCATAAGGATGACGTGGATGAACCGGCAATTGCGTACACTCTTCGTGTAATTTGCGCACCTTGTCGATATCCGAAAAATCTAAACCAGGATGAATGCCTTGCGAATATAAATTCAATGCAAGTGTCACCAAATCTACGTTACCTGTACGCTCACCGTTACCAAACAAACAACCTTCAACACGATCTGCACCGGCCATTACCGCTAATTCCGCCGCTGCAACCGCAGTGCCGCGATCATTGTGTGGGTGTACGCTAATGATGATGGAATCACGTTTGTTGATACTGCGATGAATCCACTCTATTTGATCTGCGTAAGTGTTTGGCGTATTCATCTCCACTGTCGCTGGCAAATTCAATATCATTTTCTTTTGCGGTGTGGGTTGCCAAACATCTACCACCGCATCGCAAACCTCTTTTACAAAATCAATTTCGGTGCTGGAAAAAACTTCTGGCGAATATTGGAAAGTCCAATCTACTTCCGGCGCGGTTTCGGTTAATTGTTTGCACCACTTAGTGCCTTGAATCGCAATATTTTTTACGCCATCTTTATCGGTGTTGTACACAATCTTGCGAAACGCAGGGGCCAGCGGATTGTACATATGCAAAATCGCGCGTTTGGCATCACGCAAACTTTGCACGGTTTTTTCAATTAAATCGAAACGTGCTTGCACCAATACTTCGATGGTTACGTCGTCGGGAATTAAATTTTCTTCAATCAACTGGCGAGTAAAGTTGTAATCAATTTCGCTCGCGGAGGGAAAACCAATTTCGATTTCTTTAAAACCAATTGCCACCAATTCTTTAAACATGCGCAGCTTGGTTGCAACCGACATAGGGTCAATAAGCGCCTGATTGCCATCGCGTAAATCGGTACTCATCCAAATGGGAGGTTTAACAATAAAGTTATTCGGCCATTGGCGGTCGGGCAAACTTACGCCAACGAAGCGTTGATATTTGGTGGATGGATTGGCAATCATGGCGAACTCCGCACTACATATTAAAGGGGTTGTACCTGAGGAGAATGCGTGAAAGTCATAGCGGGTTGGCGACGACTAACGGAGGAAAGCTAACCAGCACATGTATGCTGTGCTCCCTCCGCCCGGCATTGGCTTGTGGCCAAACTCCGCGAGGTGTACAAGTGACACCTCCATCAGGTTTTGAAAGTATAGGCAGACAGGTGTAGCAGATGATTGCTAATATTGTCTCCATAGATATTTTGTAACAATATTATGCCAAAATAATTATTTTTATTAGCATAATATTTCTTATTAACGGTAAACTGCGAATAACCCCACCCTAGCCCTCCCCTTGTAAAGAGGAGGGTATTAGTTCCTCCCCCCTTTCCAAGGGGGAGGTTAGGAGGAGGGTTAACAAGCATGTTTGAGGAAGCCGCTATGGAACTGGATCGCTACGACCGCCTGATTCTGGAACAACTCCAAAAGAACGGGCGCATGACTAATCAGGAATTGGCAGACGCCATAAGCCTTTCGCCATCGCCCTGTTTGCGCCGGGTTCGGCAGTTGGAAGAGTCGGGGTTAATTGATGGGTACCGGGCGCTGCTCAATGCACGCAAACTGGGTTTAACGCTTATGGCGTTTATCCAAATCAGTATGGATAAGCACACGCCGGAACGCTTCGATGCTTTTGAATCCACCGTTGCGCAATACGCGGAAGTGCTGGAATGCCACCTGATTACGGGGCAATCCTCCGACTACTTATTAAAGGTGATTGTGAAAGACATGGATGCCTACCAGCAATTTCTGCTGAACAAGCTAACCCGCATTGAAGGCGTTAGCGGCGTGCATTCATCCTTCGTACTCAAATCACCGGTGGTGAATACTGCCTTGCCTATGCCCTAAATAAAAAACGCCTTCCAGCCGGTGCGGGAAGGCGTTTTTAGGTAATGAGGCTTGATCGAGGCTTATTGCTTTTCAGATCGTCTATCGTTCTTTCTGCGATCTTCGCTCACCGGAATAGACTTTTCCTGCTTGCGTCTATCGTTGTTCTGGCGCTCTTCCAAAGCTTCTTCAATTTGGCTGAGCATCACCTTTACTACTTTTTTCTCACTCATTTTCGGAATCCGTTTGTACTGTTAATAAGAGTTGTGCTGCAAACACATCTTGATTATAGACCAAGCCCTCAAAACCGCCGGAAAGAAAATTGTAATTTTTAACAGTGTTTTGTTATAAAAATGTACACCTAACCGCCCCATCTGGTGCATGTCGCTTACTTCAGCTTGGGGGTTTCCCAGTTAATCCAAGCAGCTTTATCAACCGCAAATTCCTGATCGCTTTTGAAAATGGCAGTATCTGCTTTTGCATCATCCAACAAAAACTTTTGCACAAAGGCATTCATCTCCGGTACTTGGGCTTGTGGGTATTGGCAGTGGTTGTGGCCACCTAGTTGCGAAAATCCAAAGCTGCTCTCCTCGCCGTGAGCGCGCCAAATTTCACGGGCTGCAAGCGATGCCGTATAAGCACTACGATTCCCCAACCACTCCATAGAGGTATTTTCAATCACCAACAATCCACGTGGAGCCACCATTCCCATAAGGCTGTGATGATCAAACGGCAAGCGATTGGCCGATTGGCTGAATTGTTTAAAACTCTCGATAAACCAGACATTCTCCGTCACGATTTGCGCGGAGGTTTGTACGTTCTGACCTTTGGCTTTTTGGTCGTCGGACACACGCCAGCTAGAGGAACCACCCGAGCCGGATTCTTGCGGAATCGTCAACTTGATGCGCTCATCAAAAGCGCCCGCCACCAAAGCGCCTTTTCCGTTGCGCGAGCAACCCGTAACACCCAAACGGCTAGCATTAATCTGACTGGCTGGCATTTTTTCCAAACCATCAATCAAGCGGCTAACACCCCACGCCCATGCCATTAAGGCGCCTGCAGAATGCTCCGAGCCGTAAAGCTCAAAGAACTTACCCTTGCCGCGCGAACTGCCGTTGAGCTGCTCGGCAATGTCATTATTGGGGAATTGGATAACCGCCACGCCTTGCTTGGCCAGTTCTTCGTTGTTGATCCAGGAACCACCCATACCTATCATGGCCGGGTAAGGCGCTGTGCCGGTTTTGGGATAGCTAATTTTGGCGGTAAAGGAAATGCTTTTACCCTTGTCAGCAACAGTTATGACCAAATTCTCGCCCTTTACCTCAGCGCTCACGGACTCAGGCGTACCGGGCTTGGTGCCTAATTCATAGGCCTGCGCCTCCGCGCCAATTTCAGCACGGCGACAGACCCACTCTTTTTTGGTTTTGATCAGCTTGCCGTTCATTCCCTTAAAAGGGTTGGGCAGTTCGTTTATGACGGGGAGTTGATCGTAGGCCGCGACTGCCGGGGTTTTACAGGCCGCTACTGAATTAGCTGGCGATTTAGTTGGCGAATCAGTCGCCTTGCAGGAGCTTAGGTAACACGCCGCTGCCACTATAAAAACCGAAGTCAAACGAATAGAACGCATGTCATCACCTGTTATTGAACTTATGGTTTTCAAAATAAAGTGTTCTTAGCGATATCTTAATAGACGGGCTCAACACACGTTATGTAGACGTGCGGCGAATTAGACATAGCCACTGATTGCTACTTTAATCGTCATCGCACAACTTCCCTAAGGTTAAAGAGGTTTACTTTAATAGGTTCCAAAAGTGTTTAAACAATAAAACTTCGTTTTAGATTATTTGCTGTCGAATCTCATTTAATGTGAAATTTCAAACCCCGAGTAAAACCAAAAGATTTCACACATTGTGAGAACTTTAAGCAGGTCATAAATCTCATAATCTGTAGTAGTTCTTCCAGTAAATCTCACTATTAGTGAAATACTCTTAGGATCAAATGGTTGCATGCGCTGCCGCTTCCGCAAGTATCGCAAAGTACGGAATAACCACCTATTGCGCCAGTAAACGCAAACTCTTTGAAGTAGTTTATGTCCGATGGAATTTGCTCCTGGATTAGGATTCGCTCGAAGTAAGTGCCCACCAACCCGAATAATTAAGCTACGTTCTAAATAAAATTGATAATTCTCTGGCTCGACGTGGCATAGCAACAACTCCTTTTGCTAAAAAATCTTTTTGTAGTTTAGATAAAACTAGTAGCGGCAAGATGATTGGTTAAAATTTTATTCTGCCATTGCATGTAACTCATCCAGACTATGACAATCCAAAAAAGCAACCATCTTTTCAAAATCCGTTTTATCCCACTCAACAACCCAGCCTTTGAATGATTCACGATACTGTTCTACAAGAGAATCATATTGCGGATTGTCAACTAGCTTGGCAAGCACAAGTCCTGAGCGAAATTTTAGCGGATGAGGATTGCTATTAGTAAGTGCTTCCAATGCATGTAAATTGGATATTGATTCCAAATAAGGCAATGCTTCATTTGTGAAGTAGGCGGAAACCTCTGCAACCATTTTTTTGGCGTCATCTTCGGTGTAAATATCATAATCTTTAACGGGATATTTTTTAGATTCCCAAAGTTCAGCCTGCCCACCGCCTCTTACAGGAAAATACGCATCCGAGATTCCTATAACATTGCCGAGAACACTCCCGACTAATTTACAGCTTAACATGTAGGCAAAAGTACTCGGATAAGATGTATCTCTATTTACGGACGATAATATAAATTTGTAAGAAAAGTCGTCTTTTATTTTTACGAATCCAGAATTATATTTTTTAAATCCTAATGGTTTAAGTTTTTCACGAAAACACGAATTCAACAACTTTTCTAAATCACTCTTTTTCATAAATCCAATGTCTTCTTAAAAATTTTGTAACCATTTACGGCCGAATCATTCACGTAAAAATCAATTGATTTATTTACAATAATCCCTGAATTAGGTATACCCGTACGGCCACCATCTGCAAAGAAATTCTCTGCACGCTTTCCTACCGGCATCACTTGAGTAACACTACCATTTGCTAAAGCTTCATAAAACGCTTTTTGGTTTTTAGTCGTAGCTGATTTCGCTAAGTCTGATGCACTGAGCTGGCTTAAATCTCTATTTATACTGCTCTTAGCATCTGCGATGGTAAAACTACCGTCCGCCTTTACGACAAGATTGTCGATGATGCAACGCATTTTGCCTGATGTACCTGCTATAGAAATATCTACGGAAATTTGTGTCCCTACTTTACTCCCAACAGTATCTTCTAAGTATTTCATTACGTTGGTTTGATGCTGCACCCAGCCCGTAGGGCGTATTTAAAGCAAAGAGTAATACGCCACAAATATCCACAACAAAATATTACACAACATCAAACTCATTCTTCATTTGAAAGAAGTGGCGCACCACGCTCGCTTTGGGCACTCCCTTCCCTACTACCGCCACGCAAAATAACGAAGTGCAAATGAAAAAGGCCATCACCCGAAGGTGATGGCCTTTTGCAAAGCGCCAAAAATTTTTAATTATACGTCGAGGTTGGCTACCGCGAGTGCGTTGGTTTCAATGAATTCACGACGCGGTTCTACATCATCACCCATTAACGTGGTGAAAATTTGATCAGCTGCGATGGCATCCTGAATAGTCACGCGCAGCATGCGGCGGGTTTCCGGATTCATGGTGGTTTCCCAAAGCTGCTCAGGGTTCATTTCGCCCAAACCTTTGTAACGCTGAATGTTATAACCTTTGCGCGATTCCTTCATCAGCCAATCCAAACCTTCGGCAAAGCCGGTAAGCGGTTGCTTACGCTCGCCGCGCTGAATATAAGCACCCTCTTCAATCAAGCCATCCAAGGCTTCGCCAAGGGATACGATAGAGGCGTATTCGCCTGAACCGAAAAAGTCTTGGTTGAAAGGGAAGTGGTTGGAAATGCCGTGGGCAATGATTTCAACCATAGGTAGAAACAGGTGGCGCTCGGTGTCTTCGCGTACAACGATGTTGTATTTCTGGCTGCCAGCACGCGCATCTAAAGCGAAACGAGCAAGCATTTGATCACACCACTGCTGAATGTGACCTTGATCTGCCAAGTGTTCTGCGCGGAGCTCTGGCATGTAAATCATCTTCTCCAAGACTTCTGCTGGGTACAGGCGCGATAGGCGATCAATAGTTGCCATCACCTTACGGTATTGCTGCACCAGCTTTTCCAAGGCTTCACCAGCAATGGCCGGTGCGTTGGGATTTACGTAAAGCGAGGCACCTTCCAACGCGGCTTGAGTTAGAAATTCGGTCATGGCCGATTCGTCTTTCAAGTATTGCTCCTGCTTACCCTTGCTGATTTTGTACAGTGGTGGCTGAGCAATATACACATGGCCACGCTCAATCAATTCGCGCATTTGACGGAAGAAAAAGGTCAACAACAGGGTGCGGATGTGAGATCCATCCACGTCGGCATCGGTCATGATGATGATGCTGTGGTAGCGCAGCTTGTCTGGGTTGTAATCCTCTTTACCGATACCACAGCCAAGTGCGGTGATCAGAGTACCTACTTCCGCACTGGAAAGCATTTTGTCAAAACGCGCTTTTTCTACGTTCAGAATCTTACCTTTGAGCGGCAAAATTGCTTGGGTTTTACGGGCGCGGCCTTGCTTGGCAGAACCACCCGCCGAATCACCCTCCACTAGGTAAACTTCTGATAATGCTGGATCTTTTTCTTGGCAATCCGCCAACTTGCCGGGTAGACCAGCGATATCCAACGCGCCTTTACGACGAGTCATTTCGCGGGCTTTACGGGCGGCTTCACGGGCGCGGGCGGCGTCGATCATCTTGCCTACAATGGCCTTGGCTTCACCGGGGTTTTCCAACAAATAGTTGCCGAAATGTTCGCCCATCTCCTGCTCTACAGCGGTTTTCACTTCCGACGATACAAGTTTATCTTTCGTTTGACTGGAGAATTTAGGATCTGGAACTTTTACCGAAATGATTGCAGTTAAACCTTCACGGGCATCATCACCGGTGGTTGCCACTTTGGCAGTTTTACCCAAGCCTTCTTTATCAATGTAGTTATTCAAACCACGAGTCAAAGCCGCACGGAAACCCGCTAAGTGAGTTCCGCCATCGCGCTGAGGAATATTGTTGGTATAGCACAAGAGGTTTTCCTGATAGGAATCGTTCCACTGTAAGGCTACTTCTACACCTATGCCATCCGGGCGAGTCAGTGAAACAAAGTGCACCATCTTGTTGATAGCTGTTTTATTTTTATTCAGATGATCTACGAATGCGCGCAGGCCACCTTCATATTGGAAGACTTCTTCTTTGCCGCTGCGCTCATCTTTCAACACGATACGCACGCCAGAGTTCAGGAAAGACAATTCACGCAGGCGCTTTGCAAGGATTTCGTAATGAAATTCAATGTTGGTAAAGGTCTCAGCCGAAGGCTTAAAATGAGTTTCAGTACCGGTGGTTGTGGTATCACCCACAACTTTTAGTGGCTCATCTGGCACACCGTGGCGATAGATTTGCTCATGAATCTTGCCACCACGACGAATTGTTAACTTCAGATATTCAGAAAGTGCATTCACAACCGATACACCTACACCGTGCAAACCGCCGGAAATCTTATAGGTATTATCGTCAAACTTACCGCCGGCGTGGAGAATAGTCATGATAACTTCCGCCGCCGAGACACCTTCTTCGTGCATGTCTGTTGGGATACCACGACCATTATCAGCCACAGAAATGGTTTCATCGGGGTGAATAACTACTTTAATTTCAGAACAGTAGCCAGCCAAGGCTTCATCGATAGAGTTATCGACCACTTCAAACACCATATGGTGAAGGCCCGAGCCGTCATCGGTATCGCCAATATACATCCCTGGGCGCTTACGTACTGCATCCAAGCCCTTAAGAACCTGAATACTGGACGAGTCGTAAGTGTTCTCTTCTGACATAGCTATCTCCACTTTTTATTCGGTAAACCTTAATATCCGCACAATTTGGCACTAAAGCGCAGTTTAAGGATATGCATAAAATCTACTTTTGAAATTATGAGACTATATTAGTCACACAACCATGTTCCACGTGGAACATTTTTAAATCTATATCTGGCTTGTTTTGCCAAGATGCCAACAAACTAGCTTGCTCTACTCCGGTAATGAAAACCTGAGTCTCCATCCTATCTAACCAATGAGTAAGCAAGTCGCGGTGCTTCTCGTCTAATTCAGCTGGCAAATCATCAATCAAATAAACGGTTTTACGGCCAGTCATGCGAGAAAACACGTAACCTTGAGCAATCTTGAGGGCGCAAACCAAGAGTTTTTGTTGGCCTCGGCTTAATATTTCCGCCGCGTTTTGGCCGTTTACGGTAATGCGTAGATCTGCCCTGTGGCTACCCATGTGGGTATAGCCTTGCTGACGGTCGCGGTCAAAGCTCGCTGCTAGCACTTCTGCATAGGACTTTTCTTTGTCCCAACCGCGATAATACCCAATGGCAATACCATCAACACTGATAAATTCTTGCAGCAACTCATAGAAAGTTGCTTTAAATAATTCAAAGCAGTCGGCTCGGTAGACGTGCAGCTGTTCGCTAAGGGCAACAAGCTCTTGGTCCCAAGTCGATAATTCAAAGGGGTCTATTCTATCATGTCGCAGCAAACTGTTGCGGTGTTTAAGGCAGCGCTGGCAATCTTTCCATTTTTGGAAGAAGTTATGTTCCACGTGGAACACAAGCCAATCGATAAACTGCCTGCGAACCTTGGGGCTACCTTCCAATAGCAAAAAAGTATCTGAATTAATAACCTGCACGGGAAGGTAAGAAGCTAGCACAGCTGCTGAACTCACAAGGGTTCCATTGGCTTTAAAGCTAGCCGTTCCGTCCAATTGACGGTTAATACCTATGGGTATTTCGGCTTCGTCATCCGCATGTACTTTTCCGAAAACGGTAAAGGAATTCTGCCCGTTCAAAATCAGCGGTTTGTGCTTATGACTACGGAAAGATCTACCCAGTGCGAGAACGTTAATTGCTTCCAGGATGCTGGTTTTACCGGATCCATTTTCGCCATAAATAAGATTAACCCGGTGGGACGGTTGTACGTCCACCGAGTTTAGATTGCGAAGATTCTCAATAAACAGGCGCTTTAAGGTCATACGACCAACAGGCTAGAAGGAGCGGAAAAGACTATGGAATTCAATGCGCTTATTACAAGCGCATTGGCATAACAACATACAAGGAATCACTGTTGTCGGGTTCTTCTAACAATGCACTGGAATTAGCGTCAGATAAGGTGATTTTGATGTTTTCGTTTTGAATAACGTTGGTCACATCTTGCAGGTAACTCACGTTGAAACCTACTTCCAAACTATCGCCCGTGTAATCTACAACGACTTGTTCTTCCGCTTCTTCTTGCTCTGGGTTGTTAGCAACAATTGTTAGTAAACCATCAGACAACAACAAGCGCACACCGCGGTATTTCTCGTTCGATAAAATGGCGGTACGACCAAAAGCTTGTTTCAATTCAATGCGCGAACCAATAATGGTTTTATTGCCACCACGTGGAAGTACACGCTCGTATTCCGGGAATTTGCCGTCCACCAATTTAGAGGTGAAGGTATAGTCCACTGAAGTAACGCGAATATGGTTACCGCTTAACGTTACTTCTACTTGCGCTGTTGAATCATCTAATAAGCGAGATAATTCCAATACACCTTTACGCGGCAGAATAGCTTGAACAACATCAGGTGTAGTAACCGCAATTGCGCGCGTACACATCGCCATGCGGTGACCATCGGTAGCGACTACACGCAATTGATCTTGGCGAACTTCCCACAACATGCCGTTCAAATAATAACGAACGTCCTGCTGAGCCATGGCAAATGCAGTGCGTTCAATAAGGCGTTTAACTTCTTGTTGTGCGCAGCTAAAACGCAAATTACCGGGTGAATCTTCCACATTGGGGAAGTCAGAGGCTGGTAAGGTTGAAAGCGTAAAACGGCTACGGCCAGATTTTAATATTATGCGCTGATCTTCTTGAATAAACTCTAACTTTGAACCGTCTGGTAACGATCTGCAGATATCTACCAACTTACGAGCGGGAACCGTGATCTCACCAGACTCGCCTGCCTGCTCCAAGGTCACACGACCAATAATTTCGACCTCAAGATCTGTACCGGTTAAGGCCAGTTGATCACCGTTCAAGACGATTAAGACATTCGATAAAACGGGTAGCGTTTGACGACGCTCCACCACACCTGCAACCAGTTGTAAGGGTTTGAGTAGCGCCTCGCGGGATACGACAAATTTCATGTGATGGTCTCTTTTGTTATCGTCCGGGATCAAAGTTAGTCAGCAAAAAATAGCAACGTGTTTATAAATCAAGTTGTGAGTGAACGCAGCAAGTTTTTCATATCTTCGCGAATATCCGCCGTTTCTTCCTGCAATTCTTTAATTTTGCGGCATGCGTGCAATACGGTTGTATGGTCGCGGCCACCAAAGGCTTCGCCAATTTCCGGCAAGCTGTGGTTAGTTAATTCTTTTGCCAACGCCATAGCAACTTGGCGCGGCCGAGCCACTGAACGACTGCGGCGTTTGGATACCATGTCGTTCATTTTGATTTTGTAGTATTCGCACACCACTTTTTGGATATTGTCGATACCGACTTGTTTATCCTGTAGTGCCAATAAATCTTTCAAAGCTTCGCGAACTAACTCAACGTCAATTGGGCGGCCGGTAAAGTTCGCACTCGCAATCACGCGTTTAAGCGCACCTTCGAGGTCACGTACATTAGCGCGAATTCGTTGCGCAATAAAGAAGGCTGCATCGTGTGGTAAATCTATATTCACCTGCTCCGCCTTCTTCATCAAAATTGCTACGCGGGTTTCTAGCTCTGGCGGTTCAACAGCTACAGTTAAGCCCCAACCGAAGCGCGATTTCAGCCTTTCTTCCAACCCATTAATTTCTTTGGGGAAACGATCACAGGTAAGAATAATCTGACGTCCACCTTCAAGCAGCGAATTAAAGGTGTGGAAGAATTCTTCTTGCGAACGTTCTTTACCGGCGAAGAATTGGATGTCATCAATCAAAAGCGCATCCATAGAACGGTAGTAGCGTTTGAAGTCATTGATGGCATTGAGTTGCAAGGCTTTCACCATATCAGCAACGAATCGTTCGGAATGTAGATAAACCACTTTTGCATTGGGGTTCTTGGCAACCAAAGCGTTGCCTACGGCTTGCATCAAGTGGGTCTTACCCAATCCAACACCACCGTATATAAAGAGAGGGTTGTAAGCACCGCCGGGGTTTTCTGCCACTTGGCGTGCAGCAGCCAATCCCAGCTGGTTAGACTTACCTTCCACGAAGGTGGCGAAAGTGGACGCCGTATTTAAATAGTTGCTGTGTTTTAAACCACCCTCAACATCAGCCTCTTGCGCAACACGTTGAGCATCATCATTAGAGCGACGGGATTTTTCAGGAACTTCGTCAGCCTCTTTCTTAGCTACTGGCGTTACTTCCTTTATAGATGATGTAACAGCAAGGGGATTATTGGCCGCGGGTGCAGGAGCGCGCGTTTGTTCAAAAGCTGCTTGAGGTTTGGCACCTACTGCAATCACAACAGACAAGGGCGCACCTTCTTGAAAGTGGGCGACCAGCTCTTTGATGCGGGTTAAAAACTTTTCTTCTACCCAGTTACTGATAAAACGGTTGGGCGCCAACAAACGCAATTCGTTTAGGCTTGCGACTTCATCAATTTGCAAAGGTTTAATCCAGGTATTGAACTGCTGCGATGGCAATTCATCCTGCAAACTGGATGCGCATAATTTCCAAACTGACTGCGACAAAACAGAAACTCCCGACGATCTTATCTTTATCTATATATATCTATGAATAACTACATATAGGACTGTTATTGAATTGCAAACCTACATCTATGTGTAATGAGCAAAAAATAGCCAAAAACCGCTACAAAAAAGGGGTTCTGCAGAAGGTTTTTAGGGAAAGAATTTTAAAGAAAACGGAGTGTACTCCCAACAAAAAAAGTTATCCACAGTAAGACTCAAAATCTCTGTAAGATTTTTTACGTAAGGTTCAAAGTGCTAAAAATTCAACAACTTATAGTTTGAATAAAAAATAAGCGTAACAATGTTTATTAATAAAAACTGTGGATAAACTTGTTAATATTTTATGTATAAACTGAGTGTAACCAGTGGTTATTAACATTCAAATAGCAAACACCATAATAATTCCAAAACTGTTTGCTTTATAAACACAACTTCTTTAGAATCCCGCGTCTTTCACACACCGTGTGATTTATTGTGTCCCTACAACAGGTTTAGTTTCATGAAAAGAACATTCCAACCAAGTACTCTTAAACGCGCTCGCAACCACGGTTTTCGTGCTCGCATGGCTACTAAAAACGGCCGTTTGGTTTTAGCTCGTCGTCGCGCTAAAGGTCGTAAAGAGTTAACTGTTTAATAGTTAGCTATTTAAATAGTCCCTATTTGATGGATTCTTAGAGTGAAGCAGGCCATTACCATCGAATGGCAAACTGGCCGAAATCTCGGTCAGGCATTTACCAAATCGATGCGCCTGCTTAACTCTAAGGATTTTCAAAGCGTTTTCGATGACGCGCCGCTTCGCACCTCGCATCAACACTTCCTGTTTCTCGCTCGTCAAAACCAGCTCGGTCTTCCGCGGTTGGGTTTAGTTATTGCCAAAAAACATATTCGCCACGCTGTTGATAGAAATCGGATGAAACGTCTGATTCGCGAAACTTTTCGTGCAAAACAGCAACAATTGGCGGGTATAGATGTTATCGTGCTCGCGCGCAAAGGCATGAACGATTCAACCAACGCCGTGTTGATTGAACAATTAAATGGCCAATGGCAGCGTTTGATCCGCAAGCTTCAAAAAGCAAAATCGGAACCAACAGCATGAGTGCCCTAACTCCAAGCCGCATCGCCGTAAAGTGCATTCACGGCTATCGCTTCTTATTAAGCCCCTGGATTGGCAACCAATGTCGTTTTTACCCGACTTGTTCGCATTATGCGGAAGAAGCAATTAATACCTATGGGGTGACGAAAGGGGGTTATTTAACTCTTCGTCGCCTACTAAAATGCCACCCTTGGCATCCGGGTGGTTTGGACCCGGTAATAAAACCAGAACAGAATTCATTTCAACAACCTTTAGATGGCAGTCAATAAGATGGATTGGCAAAAAAACATATTGATCGCGGCAATTCTCGCCGTTCTTTTTATGCTGGCGATTCGCTGGAATACTTATCAGGAGCAACACGCACCCGTGGTCGCACCTGCGGCAACATCAGAAATTCCAGCATCAACTGCTGCCAAGTCTTCTGATATTCCAAGTGCAACTTCAACCGCGAGCCAATCTACACCTAATGTGCCTGCCGTTGTTTCAACCAACTTCATTAAAGTTGCAACCGACAGTTTGTTAGTGACTATTGATCCAGTGGGTGGCGATATAGTTCGTGTCGCTCTCCCCCGTCATTTAATAGACCTTAAAGATCCCAATTCACCGTTTGTGTTAATTGATAACACACCCGATCATCTCTACCGTATTCAAAGTGGTTTGATTGGCGCAAATGGTACCGATACCGCACAAGGTCGCCCAACTTACAGCGTTGAAAAATCAGAATACGCATTAGAAGATGGCAAAGATACATTAACTGTTGATTTAAGCCTGCAACAAGGCGACGTAAAAATTATCAAACGTTTTAGCTTTACCCGCGGCCAATATCTTGTGGGTGTTGAATATGTAATTGATAACCAAAGCGCTACTAAATGGAATGGGCAGCTCTACGGCCAAATCAAACGCGATAGCAAAAACTTCGCAAAAACCAACGCCATGATGATGAGCGCCTACTTAGGTGGTGCTGTCACAACGAAAGAAGAAAATTACAAAAAAGTTAAATTTGATGACTTACGAAAAGCGCCTTTTGAAACCACTGAACAAGGTGGTTGGGTTTCATTAATTCAACATTATTTCATTAGCGCGTGGATTCCCGATTCAAATACCACAAATACTTTCAAGCTGAGCCAACAAGGCACCAACGATGTTTTCTTGTTTAGCTTTATTGGTAGCCCTGTAGATGTAGCTCCTGGTGCACAAGGCAGTATTAAAGCCAATTTCTATGCAGGCCCAAAAGATACGGATTCACTTAAAACCATTTCACCTCATTTGGATTTAACAGTTGATTACGGCTTCTTGTGGATGATTGGTGAACCCCTCTTCTGGTTGTTGAAACACATTCACGCATTTTTGGGCAACTGGGGTCTCGCAATTATTGGTTTAACCGTAATTGTTAAAGCGCTGTTTTTCCATCTTTCTGCTACCAGCTACAGATCCATGGCGAAGATGAAAAAACTCGCCCCAAAAATGGCAGAGATGAAAGAGCGTTATGGTGACGACCGTCAAAAAATGTCGCAAGAAATGATGAAGCTCTACAAAGATGAAAAAGTAAATCCATTGGGCGGTTGTTTGCCCATGCTAATCCAAATGCCGGTGTTTTTGGCGTTGTATTGGGTGTTGATGGAATCGGTAGAACTTCGCCACGCGCCTTTCTATGGTTGGATTCAAGATTTGTCCGTCATGGATCCTTACTACGTGCTGCCGTTAATTTACGGCGTGACCATGTGGTTCATGCAAAAATTAAATCCACAACCAACTGACCCAATGCAAGCGCGTGTCATGCAAATGTTGCCCTTGGTATTTACCTTTATGTTCTTGTGGTTCCCAGCTGGCTTGGTGTTGTACTGGGTAACCAACAACATTTTGACCATTGCCCAGCAATATGTGATTACCAAACAAATAGAAAACGCTGACGCAAAAGCTTAAGCATGAATTTACATACCGATACCATTGCTGCAATCGCTACTGCGACTGGTCGTGGTGGTGTCGGTATAGTTCGCGTCTCCGGCCCAAAAGCCAAACTCATTTCTGAAACGCTTTTAAAACAAAAACTCCAACCACGCTTTGCTCACTACACGCCTTTTTATTCCAACCAAGGTGAAATTCTTGATCAAGGTATAGCGCTATTTTTTCCTGGCCCTAATTCATTTTCCGGTGAAGATGTTCTTGAACTTCAAGGCCATGGTGGCCCGGTTATTTTAGATGTGCTCTTGCGTGAAATTACTCAACTCGGCGTTCGCCTTGCGCGCCCCGGTGAATTTTCTGAACGCGCTTTTCTCAACGATAAACTCGATTTAGCCCAAGCCGAAGCCATTGCAGATTTGATTGATGCTACCAGCGAACAAGCTGCAAAAAATGCGCTGCATTCTTTGCAAGGCGCTTTTTCAATTCGCATCCATGAATTGGTTGAAGCACTCATCAGTTTGCGAATTTACGTCGAAGCCTCTATCGATTTTCCCGAAGAAGAAATTGATTTTCTAAGTGATGGAAAAGTCGCACATGATTTAAATACCATCCAACAAAAACTCAATCAGGTTTTTAAAGAAGCCAAACAAGGCGTTTTGGTTCGCGACGGTATGCGTGTGGTTATCGCAGGCAGACCTAATGCGGGTAAATCCAGTTTGTTGAATGCGTTAAGCGGGCGCGAATCGGCGATTGTTACCAGTATTGAAGGAACTACGCGAGACGTACTGCGCGAACATATTCATATCGATGGCATGCCTTTGCATATCATCGATACCGCTGGGCTGCGTGATAGCCCAGACGAAGTTGAACGTATTGGTATTCAACGCGCATGGCAAGAAATTCAGCAAGCGGACCGCGTGCTCTTGTTAGTGGATAGCAGCAGTACGCCAGAAACAGATCCTTTAAAAATCTGGCCTGATTTTATTGAGCGCTTGGAACACCCCGAAAAATTAACACTTGTTCGCAACAAAATTGACCTAAGTGGCGAACAGGCGGGAATTGTAGAATTAGAGACTGGTATTTCTTATATAAGCATAAGCGCTGCCAAAGGCCATGGCGTGGACGATTTAAAACAACACCTCAAAGACATCATGGGTTTTAGCAACACAGGTGAGGGTGGGTTTACCGCTCGCCGCCGCCATCTGGATGCGCTTGAACGCGCGCAATCATTTCTTGCCTCAGGTAAAGCTCAGTTGCAGGGCTATGCAGCGGGTGAATTGCTGGCCGAAGACCTTCGCCAAACTCAAAACGCCTTGAGCGAAATCACCGGTGAATTCACACCAGATGATTTGCTAGGCCGCATTTTTAGCAGCTTTTGCATCGGCAAATAAGTTACTTTCATCCTTAAAACCAATTTGTGCGAACATGAGCGCATAAAGCCGCTTATTTCTCTGGCTATACTGTTCACTCATTGATCAGATATTTGCCACCATGAGCCAATCCCCACTAGTCAGAATCAAAAGCGACGCCGACCCCTTAGTGGCCATCCAACTGCTTAAGGCATGCAGAATTTTAGTTATTAATGGCAAGGGTGGGTCTGGCAAAACTACCGTCAGCACCAACCTAGCCGCTTGGTTAGCACGGCGCGGCGAAACAACGGTGTTGGTAGACGCAGATCCACAGGGCTCCGCTAGTTTTTGGCTGGCATCCCGCCCAGAAAACCTACCTAAGATTTTTGGTGTAAAGATCGAGCCAAATAGCCGCACTACGCGCAGTTTTCAGTGGAGAGCGCCACGCTCAACTCGCTGGTTAGTAACAGATGCACCGCCGGGCTTGTCTGATTTAGCACTCAACGATCTGGTGCAAAACCATGACCTGATTATCGTGCCTGTCATGCCATCTGACATTGATACCCGAGCAAGCGCCCGCTTTATTGGAAACCTTATAACCAGCGCAAGTATGCGCGCTCATCCACGCCCTATGGCAGTGGTGGCTAACCGGGTAAAGCATCAAACCACAGCTTGGCAAAAACTCAGACGATTTCTATTAAGCCTAAATATTCCCCACCCTGCGACGTTGCGCGATACGCAAAACTATGTGCGCGCCTATGGTGAAGGCTGTGGAATTGCGGACTATTCACAAGAAGCCTTTGCTCGTGATCGCGAAGATTGGGAATTACTGCTTTGTTGGCTGGATGCACAACATTTATTACCCCAAGCTTTCACCCAGCACCTCATTAATAAAGATTTATTAAAAGTATCTGGCGCCTCTTAACTTCATCTAAATTGATAAACGAAACAACAAACATTCCAGTTTAAGTAATGTTTATACAGACTTATTTTCATGTTTTTCCACATACTTACACAGGTTATCCACAAAAAAATGTAGATTTACGTCATAAATAACTGTTTTTTATAGAATTTCGTTAATTATTCACAAGCATGTGTGTAATTCTGTGGGTTGACTGAACAAAAGCTTGCGATAGTTTTGGGGATAAGTCTGATTTTTGTCGTCGTTTGTATAACTCGCACTTCCATGGACAGCTTGCGGGCAGCTTACAAGGAGCTTTCCAGCAGTTTTCCCTAAGGGTTTTCATTGCTATAAGTGATTGAAATATAAATAAATATTAACCTTATACACAGAAATAACTCTGTATATTAATTACAACATCTTTTAACCTTCTAAATATCTCTATATATATTTATTTAATTATTTTCATCTGTTGTAACAGAACAATATTTTGTGCAAAAAATACGCTGATTAAACCCTGTACATGTTTTGTGCAATTGCTCAACTCGCTCTATAATGCGTGCCCTTTTCGCAAAAGCTATGATTTGGCTTTTGTATGGCAAACCCGTTTATGTGCAGCTTGGCTGCAAGGTTGTAGGTAAATGATTTTTCCAGAGCGTTTTGATGTAATCGTCATTGGTGGTGGCCATGCCGGTACTGAAGCCTGTTTGGCAGCGGCGCGTATGGGTTGTAAAACCCTACTGCTCACCCACAACATCGAAACCCTTGGCCAAATGTCCTGCAATCCTGCCATCGGCGGAATTGGTAAAAGCCATCTTGTAAAAGAGATTGATGCCCTTGGCGGTGCCATGGCGCTCGCAACTGACAAAGGCGGCATTCAGTTCCGCGTACTTAATGCGCGCAAAGGCCCGGCCGTTCGTGCTACCCGCGCGCAGGCCGACCGCATTCTCTACAAAGCGGCCATTCGCGAAACCCTTGAAAACCAACCTAATTTGTGGATCTTCCAACAAGCTGCCGACGATGTCATTGTTGAAAACGATGAGATTCGCGGCGTAGTCACGCAGATGGGTTTGAAATTTTTCGCCAATCAAGTGGTGTTAACGGCGGGTACTTTCCTGGGCGGTTTAATTCATATTGGTTTGCAAAATTATTCGGGCGGTCGCGCGGGTGATCCACCATCCATCGCGCTGTCAAAACGCCTGCGTGAATTACCGCTGCGCGTTGATCGGTTAAAAACAGGAACGCCTCCAAGAATTGATGCGCGTACCGTAAATTTTGAAGGCCTCGAAAAACAGTGGGGCGATGATCCGGTGCCGGTGATGTCCGTGCGTGGTAACCGTGCTATGCACCCGCGTCAAATTTGTTGTTACATGACGCATACCAACGAAAAAACCCACGATGTGATTCGCCGCAATCTGGATCGCTCGCCCATGTACTCGGGCGTGATTGAAGGTATTGGCCCGCGCTACTGCCCGAGTATCGAAGATAAAATTCACCGCTTCGCGGATAAAGATTCACATCAAGTATTTATCGAGCCCGAAGGTTTGACTACGCACGAACTTTATCCCAACGGCATTTCCACCAGCCTTCCGTTTGATGTGCAACTGGAAATCGTGCGTTCCATGAAAGGTTTTGAAAACGCGCATATCCTTCGCCCGGGTTACGCGATTGAATACGATTTTTTCAATCCGCAAGATTTGAAACACAGCTTGGAAACCAAAGTGATTGGCGGATTGTTTTTCGCCGGCCAAATTAACGGCACCACCGGTTACGAAGAAGCTGGAGCACAAGGTTTGCTTGCGGGCATAAACGCGGCGCTGCGCGCGCAGGAAAAAGAAAGTTGGTGCCCGGAGCGCGATCAAGCTTATGTGGGTGTTTTAGTCGATGACCTAATTACCCTCGGCACCAAAGAACCCTACCGCATGTTTACCAGCCGCGCGGAATATCGTTTGTTATTGCGCGAAGATAATGCGGATTTGCGTTTGACCGAAAAAGGCCGTGAGTTAGGTTTGATTAGCGATGAACAATGGAAAGCCTTCTGCGACAAACGTGAAAATATTGCACGCGAGCAAGAACGTTTGAAATCCACCTGGATTCAAGCCGGTTCACCTGAAGCAGAAAAAGTGGAAGCGATTATCAACACCAAATTAATTCGCGAATACAGCTTGCATGATTTATTAAAACGCCCGGAATTAACTTACAGCGATGTGGCGACTTTGAAGGGTGAAGCGGTCAACGACGAATACGTTGCTGAGCAAATTGAAATTGCGGCCAAGTATTCCGGCTACATTGATCGCCAGCAAGAAGAGATTGATCGTTTACGCGCGTATGAAAATACTATTTTGCCAGACGATTTCGATTACAGTTTGGTGGAAGGCCTTTCTAACGAAGTGAAACAAAAATTGTCCGCTGCGCGGCCACAAACGCTTGCGCGCGCGCAGCGTATATCGGGTATCACGCCTGCTGCAATCTCACAATTGCTGATGTACTTGAAAAAGCATGGCATGTTGAAAAGAATGAAGTCGGTGGACAGCGCTGAGCAACAAGCGTCGTAAAAATTTTCCGCTTACGCGGTATATTGGTGCTTCGTTGCTAATTAAGTATTTAAAAGTTAAGTAGGGAGTCGTCATCCTCGCGCAGCGGGGATCCAACTCTTAAAAAATATCGAAAAATCAAAAGCTGGATCCCCGCTACGCGAGGATGACGATTCCCCTAAAGAATCCAGATTTTCCAGCTCTGAAAAATTGAGTTGATCGAGTGACTGAGTTAGAAAAAGATTTACGCCACCTATTAATTAAAGGTGCCGAACAAATGTCGGTAGCTTTAACTGAATCGCAAACTGAAAATCTATTGGCGTACATTCGCGAATTCGACAAATGGAACAAAGCCTATAACTTATCGGCCATTCGCGATATTCGCCAAATGGTGGGGCGACACTTGTTAGATAGCTTGAGCGTGGTGCCTTATTTCTTGAAAGCACAACACTCAACCAAACGTGTTATTGATGTGGGAACAGGTGGTGGCTTACCGGGAATTCCGCTGGCGATTATGTTTCCCGAAAAGCAATTCACGCTGCTTGATAGCGCCGGCAAAAAGACACGGTTTTTATTTCACGTTAAAACCTTGTTGAACCTAGATAACGTGAGTGTTGAAAATCGCCGTGTTGAAGAATTTCAGCCCGCCCAAAAGTTTAATGCGGTTATCAGCCGCGCCTTTGCTAGCTTGCAAGATATGACCGAAGGTTGCGCGCATCTGTTAGAAAAAGATGGTGTATTTTTAGCGATGAAAGGAGTTTATCCGCAAGATGAACTTGCTCTTATCGCCGATCAAATTGAATTACTGGAAAGCATAAAATTAGAGGTTGCAGAAACCGACGGCGAACGCCACTTACTGGTTCTGCAAACAAAACAATAAATTGAATATTTAAATACTGAAAACCACTGAGTGGTTAAAGGATTTTCACTTGACCAAGATCTACGCTATTGCAAATCAGAAAGGCGGTGTGGGCAAAACAACCACCTGTGTGAACTTGGCCGCTTCCTTGGTCGCGACCAAAAAGCGTGTGCTTCTGGTGGACTTAGATCCGCAAGGCAACGCGACTATGGGCAGTGGCGTAAATAAAAACGAAATTGAAAAATCCATTTACGATGTTCTCACTGAGCGTGAAAATATTAGAGATTGTTTGATCTTTTCTGAGAGCGGTAAATACCAAGTTCTTCCGGCGAATGGCGATTTAACTGCCGCTGAAGTTGAAATGTTAGCGTTAGATAACAAAGAGCGCCGCTTACAAAATGCGTTGAATCAAGTGCGCGATGATTTTGATTTTATTTTGATTGACTGCCCACCCTCGCTCAACATGCTTACGCTAAATGCCATGACCGCATGCAATGGTGTCATCATCGCCATGCAATGCGAGTACTATGCGCTCGAAGGTTTATCGGCATTGGTGAATACCATCAACCAAATCCAGCGCGTGTTAAATCCCGATTTAAAAATCGAAGGTTTGCTGCGTACTATGTACGATCCACGCAACAGTTTGACCAACGATGTGTCTGCACAATTAACGCAACACTTTGGCGATAGACTTTATCGCACTTGCATTCCACGCAACGTTCGCTTGGCAGAAGCGCCCAGTTTCGGCATGCCGGTCTTGGCGTTTGATCGCCAATCCAAAGGTGCCATTGCATACCTCGCCTTGGCGGGTGAAATTTTGCGTCGCAACGAAGCCGCCGCCAAACCAGCTACTGCAGCTGAAACCGCACACTAAAAATTCATAAGGTTTATGTCAGATGTCCACAAAACGTAAAGGTTTAGGCAAAGGTTTGGATGCGCTCTTGAGCGCAGGTCTCGGCGTAACGGCCCCCGCGCCTGATATGCCGCTGGTCCCTGGCGAGCTCGATACAAAACTCGAATACAAAGATGGCAAATTGGCGCACCTACCAGTGGATATTATCCAGCGCGGTAAATACCAACCGCGCCGCGATATGCATCAAGAAGCCTTGGAAGAATTGGCGGAGTCCATCAAAGTCCAGGGCGTAATGCAGCCAATTGTTGTTCGCCCGATCGGCGAAGGCCGTTACGAAATCATCGCCGGTGAACGTCGCTGGCGCGCGACTCAATTAGCCGGTTTGGATAAAATCCCCGCCGTGATTCGCGATGTTCCCGATGAAGCAGCCATTGCTATGGCGCTTATCGAAAACATCCAACGGGAAAACCTCAACCCCATTGAAGAAGCCGTTGCACTCAAGCGTTTGCAAGACGAATTTGAATTAACTCACGCTGAAGTGGCGCAAGCTGTCGGTAAATCCCGCGCGACAGTGACAAACCTGTTACGCTTGATCGCGCTCAATGAAGAAGTGAAAACTTTGCTGGAACATGGCGACCTCGAAATGGGCCATGCACGCGCGATCCTAACCTTGGAAGCCGCTGCTCAGCGCGACATTGCCCGGCAGATTGTTGCCAAGGGCTTGTCAGTTCGTCAAACCGAAGCCTTGGTTCGGGTTTACCAAGAAGGCAAAAAAGACGAAAAAGTAAAACTCGATGCTGCACCTTCGGCTGATATCCGCCGTTTGGAAAACAGCCTGTCAGACAAATTAGGTGCGGCTGTTGAGATTCAGCACGGTGCTAAAGGCAAGGGCAAGTTAGTGATTAGTTATAACTCATTGGATGAATTGGATGGTATTTTGGGCCATATCCAATAAATCTGATGGGAAAGCAACAAAAGCGCGACAGCTTTTGTTGCATTTGGAGGATTTGGTTAGGCCGCCTGGTTGATGCGAGTGACCTTTGTCACTATAATGCCTGCGCCAAAATTGAGCCTTAAACCTGGTTCGTTGTTACCAAAAGTAATAACAGCCAAGCGACAATTCCAAGAGAATGCCTTTGACGAATCGCAACCTTTCGTCGCGCGCCCAGTCCCCGGTGGAACCTAGAGGCCGCGCTTTCGCAATGGAAATTGTCGCCGCTCAGGTAGTAGTGTCGCTGGGGTCGAGCCTGCTTACGCTCCCTTTCAGCATGCAAGTCGCAATCGTAATCCTGTCTGGTGGAATGATTTGTTCGTTAGCTAACTTTTGGCTTGCGATTGTTGCGTTTCGCCCTGCGCTGGGAAAACCGCCCAGGGAGATGTTGGCTGCCTTCTACCTAGGCGAAATAGGTAAGTTTGTGATCACGGCTCTATTGTTCCTGATTGCATTCAAATATGTAGCATTGTTTAGACAAGCGAAATACGCGCTCCTGATTTTTGTAGCCTACGCCGTGGTTCAGAGCACGGTGTGGGTATATCCCTTGGTTCGAAGCAGACTCTTGAAGAGTGCTCGCTGAGGTTGATGATAAAAGTTTTTTCATTTTGATTGGGATTAACGACATGTCTGACGTTGAACACGCAAGTGAGCACGGTGAAGCCCTCACCTCATCACAGTATATCCAGCACCACTTAACCAACCTGACCTATGGCCAGTTACCTGATGGAACTTGGGGTTTTGCCGCTAATGGTGCAGAAGCCAAAGCCATGGGTTTTTGGGCGATTAACGTCGATACCATGGGTTGGTCGCTTTTCCTCGGTTTGGTGTTCTTTTTGATTTTCCGCAGCGTTGCTAAAAAAGTCACTTCTGATGTGCCAACCGGTTTGCAAAACGTGGTTGAGTCAGCGGTAGAGTTTGTTGAAGGCAATGTAAAAAGCATGTTCCCCTACCAAAACAAAATGGTTGCACCTATGGCGCTGACTATTTTTGTATGGGTGTTTTTCATGAATGCGATGGACTTGATAGCGGTGGATTTGTTGCCGGAAATCGCAAAATACGTTGGCGTAGCTCTTGGCGCGAACCCGCACGAAGTTTTCTTTAAAGTGGTTCCATCTACCGACCCTAACATCACTTTGGGTATGGCATTTTGTGTATTCATCTTGATTCTCTGGTACAGCATAACCCAGAAAGGTTTGTTGGGCTTTATCAAAGAATTGACGCTGCACCCATTCAGCAGCAGCAACCCAATCCTTCAGGCCATTTTTATACCCATCAACTTTGTGTTGGAATTGCCAACCTTACTGTCAAAACCTGTTTCTCTTGGCCTCCGTTTATTCGGTAACCTCTACGCGGGTGAAATCATCTTTATTCTGGTGGCCATTATGTACGGTGCGGGTTTGTTGTTTGCACCCTTGGCTGGTTTGATTCAAGTGGTATGGGCGCTGTTCCACATTTTGATTATTTTCTTGCAAGCAATGATTTTCATGGTGTTGACCATTGTTTACATGAGTCTGTCTTATCAGACAGAAGAGCAGCATTAATTTTTGTTTTTGGTTTGTTTTTTGTTTTAACTTTTTAACTTTAACTTTGTAGGAGAAATACAGTGACTGAAGCATTAGCTTTTTTATATATCGCAGGTGCCCTCGTAATTGGTTTGGGTGCAGTTGGCGCAGCAATCGGCGTAGGTATTTTGGGTGGTAAGTTTTTGGAAGGCGGTGCTCGTCAACCAGAATTGATCCCAATGTTGCGTACCCAATTCTTCGTTGTTATGGGTCTGGTGGATGCGGTTCCAATGATCGGTGTTGGTATCGGTATGTACATTCTGTTCGCTGTTGTTGGTCAGTAATTCCAATCAACTTTTTTAAACCCTTTAACAAAGGCATTTAAACGTGAACATTAATGCAACGTTAATTGGCCAAATGGTGGCGTTTGTCATCTTTATTTATCTGACAAGCCGTTTTGTATGGCCACCCATTGTTGCGGCAATGGCTGAGCGTACCAAGCGTATTGCTGATGGCCTTCAGGCTGCAGATAGGGCTGAAAAAGATCTTGAATTAGCCAAGCAAAAAGTAGCTGAGCAACTGACTTCTGCCAAGAAAGAAGCTGCCGCTATTGTTGATTTGGCCAACAAGCGCGCAATTGAAATTGTTGAAGAAGCAAAAGCAAAAGCCCTTGTTGAAGTTGAGCGTGTGAAAGCCGCTGCACAAGCTGAAATCGAGCAAAACACCAGCCGCGCGCGTGAAGAATTGCGTGCGAAAGTGGTAAGTCTTGCGTTGGCAGGTGCAGAAAAGATTCTCGAATCTTCTATCGACCAGAATGCTCACAACGAGTTGGTAAACAAACTCGCTGCGCAGTTGTAAGAGGTAGATATGGCTGAACTAACCACCTTGGCTAGACCCTATGCGAAAGCCGCATTTGAATACGCCAAAGCTGCGAATACTTTGCAGCAATGGTTCGAAGCATTGGAAATTTCAGCCGCTGTAGCAGAACAAGACCAGGTTAAAAAAGCGCTTGCCGCTTCTGGTTTGACTGCCGAGCAGAAAGCGTCCGTGTTTGTACAAGTTTGTGGTGAAAAGCTGGATGCAAATGTTAAAAATTTCATCCACACCCTTGCAAGCAACAAGCGTTTGGCATTGCTTCCTTATATCAAGGATTTGTTTGCCAAGCTTAAAGCGCAGCAAGAAAAAACTATCGATGTTGAGGTGACAGCGGCTTACGAGTTGCCTGTTGACTTAATTAACAAATTGGCCCAATCACTGAGCGCCAAGTTGGACCGTAAAGTTAACGTGCAAGGCTCTGTTGATAAGAGCTTGCTGGGTGGTGCAATTATCCACGCCGGTGACATGGTAATTGACGGTTCGGTCCGTGGCCGCTTGGCGAAACTCGCCGAAGCATTGAAATCCTAATTTTAGGATCGAGGAACAGAGCATGCAGCAACTGAATCCTTCTGAAATCAGTGAAATCATCAAGAAGCGTATTGAGAGTCTTGAGTTTTCTACAGAAGCACAAAATGAAGGTACGGTCGTATCCGTTACCGACGGTATTATCCGCATTCATGGTCTCGCCGATGTTATGTACGGTGAGATGATTGAATTTGAAGGCGGCGTATACGGTATGGCACTGAACCTGGAGCGTGACTCCGTAGGTGCTGTAATTCTTGGCGACTACCGCAGCGTAGCCGAAGGCCAAACCTGTAAGTGTACCGGTCGTATTCTGGAAGTACCTGTTGGTCCAGAATTGTTAGGTCGCGTGGTTGACGCCTTGGGTAACCCGATTGACGGTAAAGGTCCACTGAACACCACTCAAACCGACGCCGTTGAAAAAATTGCGCCCGGTGTAATTTGGCGTAAATCAGTAGACCAGCCAGTACAGATTGGTTTGAAAGCAATCGATGCGATGGTACCTATTGGCCGCGGTCAACGTGAGCTGATCATTGGTGACCGTCAAATCGGTAAAACCGCCATTGCGGTTGATGCCATCATCAATCAAAAAGGTTCAGGCATTAAGTGTATTTATGTTGCCATCGGCCAAAAAGCCTCTTCAGTTGCGAGCGTTGTTCGTAAACTGGAAGAAAACGGCGCTATGGATCACACCGTTGTGGTTGCGGCTACCGCATCTGACCCAGCGGCTATGCAATTCTTGGCAGCATTTACCGGTTGTACAATCGGTGAATACTACCGCGACCGCGGCCAAGACGCCCTGATCATTTATGACGATTTGACCAAGCAAGCTTGGGCTTACCGTCAAATTTCTTTGTTGCTTCGCCGTCCACCAGGTCGTGAAGCTTACCCAGGCGACGTGTTTTATCTCCACAGCCGTCTGTTGGAACGTGCTTCTCGCGTGAGTGAAGACTACGTAGAGAAATTCACCAAGGGTGAAGTGAAAGGCCAAACTGGTTCTTTGACTGCGTTGCCAATCATTGAAACCCAAGCGGGTGACGTTTCTGCATTCGTACCTACTAACGTAATTTCGATTACCGACGGCCAGATCTTCTTGGAATCGTCCATGTTCAACTCAGGCGTTCGTCCTGCGATGAACGCCGGTATTTCGGTATCGCGTGTAGGTGGTGCTGCACAAACTAAAGTTATCAAGAAGTTGTCAGGTGGTATTCGTACCGCTTTGGCGCAATACCGCGAATTGGCCGCGTTTTCTCAGTTTGCTTCTGACCTTGACGAAGCAACCAAATCACAACTTGACCACGGTCAACGCGTAACTGAGTTGATGAAGCAAAAACAATTTGCGCCATTGAGCGTTGCCCAAATGGCATTGGTATTGTTTGCTGCCAACGAAGGTCACTTGAAAGATATCGCTGTTAACAAAGTGCTCGACTTTGAAGCTGCCCTGCTCTCTTTCGCTAAATCGCAATACGCTGATGTGATGAACCACATTGACGCGACCGGCGATTGGAATGGCGAATTGGAAGGCAAGTTCAAAGAACTGGTTACCAAGCTGAAGACTACCGGTACTTGGTAAGTAGCCACTTGGTAATAGCCGTTAACCGGAGGTCGCAGAAAGCGCGGCCTCAATCTCTCAAGAGCATTTGAGTATGGCAGGCACTAAAGAAATCCGGACGCAAATTGCAAGCGTCAAAAGCACGCAGAAAATTACGAGCGCAATGGAAATGGTTGCCGCAAGTAAAATGCGTCGTGCGCAAGAGCGCATGCAACTGGGTAAGCCTTACGCCAGTCGCATGCGCGATGTAATCGGGCATTTGGCCAACGCCAATCCCGAATACAAACACCGTTTTATGCTGGAACGTCCAGTCAAGCGCGTGGGTTTTGTCATAGTGTCCAGTGATCGCGGCCTCTGCGGCGGCTTGAACGTTAACGTGTTCAAAGCAGCCATCAGATCCATGAAGTCCTTTGCCGACCAAGGCATAGGTGTGGATTTGTGTCTAATAGGCGCAAAAGCCGGTGCTTTCTTCAAGAGCTTTGGTGGCAACATTGTTGCTGCAACTCGCGATTTAGGTGAAGCACCCGCCATTGCCGATTTGATCGGTGGTGTAAAGGTTATGTTGGATGCGTTTGAAGACGGCAAGATCGACAAGCTGTTTGTGGTGAGCAACGAATTCGTCAACACCATGACCCAGACACCTCGTGTACAGCAATTGTTACCTTTGTTGGCCGATGAGAACACGAAACTCAAGCATCACTGGGATTATCTTTACGAACCCGATGCCGAGTTTTTGTTAAAAGGCTTGTTGACTCGTTTCATTGAATCGCAGGTTTATCAAGCAGTGGTAGAAAATGCCGCTGCTGAACAAGCCGCGCGTATGATTGCAATGAAGAGTGCAACCGACAACGCCGGCGATTTGATCAACAGCTTGAAACTGATTTACAACAAGGCGCGTCAAGCGGCCATTACCCAGGAAATCTCCGAGATCGTGGGCGGTGCAGCGGCGGTTTCTTAAGACGCAGCTGAAGTAAATGAGTTTTTATTGATTTTTAACCATCAGATGTAATGCATCTGGTATTTCTGGAACAAAGAGGAACCGGAAATGAGTAGCGGACGTATAGTTCAAATCATTGGTGCGGTAATCGACGTGGAATTCCCGCGCGATGCAGTACCAAAAGTTTATGACGCACTGGTTATTACCGAAGGCAATCTGACCCTTGAAGTTCAACAACAGTTGGGCGACGGCGTTGTTCGTACCATTGCACTCGGTTCATCTGAAGGTTTGCGTCGCGGCCTTACAGTAACCAACACTAAAGAGCCTATTAAAGTACCTGTGGGCCCACAAACCCTCGGTCGTATTATGGACGTGTTGGGCAACCCCATCGACGAATGTGGTCCAATCGGCGAACAAGAGCGCATGCAGATTCACCGTGCAGCGCCCAAGTACGAAGATTTGGCAGCGTCTGAAGAGTTGCTCGAAACCGGTATCAAAGTAATCGACTTGGTTTGCCCCTTTGCTAAAGGCGGTAAAGTAGGTTTGTTCGGTGGTGCGGGTGTAGGTAAAACCGTAAACATGATGGAACTCATCAACAATATCGCGAAAGAGCACAGTGGTTTGTCTGTGTTTGCCGGTGTAGGTGAGCGTACTCGTGAAGGTAACGACTTCTACCACGAGATGAAAGAATCTAACGTAGTAGACAAAGTAGCGATGGTTTACGGCCAAATGAACGAGCCGCCAGGTAACCGCTTGCGTGTTGCTTTGACTGGTTTGACCATGGCTGAAAAATTCCGTGACGAAGGTAAAGACGTATTATTGTTCGTTGACAACATTTACCGTTACACCTTGGCCGGTACCGAAGTATCTGCGTTGTTGGGTCGTATGCCTTCAGCGGTAGGTTACCAACCAACATTGGCGGAAGAGATGGGCGTTCTGCAAGAGCGTATTACCTCTACCAAAATTGGTTCAATCACCTCTGTACAAGCGGTATACGTACCTGCGGATGACTTGACTGACCCGTCACCAGCGACCACCTTCGCCCACTTGGACTCAACCGTAGTATTGAGCCGTGATATCGCCGCTAAGGGTATTTACCCAGCGATCGATCCACTGGACTCAACTTCACGTCAGTTGGACCCAATGGTTATTGGTAACGAGCACTATGCAACTGCACGCGGCGTTCAAACCGTATTGCAACGTTACAAAGAGCTGAAAGATATCATCGCGATTTTGGGTATGGACGAGTTGTCAGAAGAAGACAAGTTGACTGTAAACCGTGCGCGTAAAATCGAACGTTTCCTGTCTCAGCCTTTCCACGTAGCGGAAGTATTCACCGGTTCTCCCGGCAAATACGTTCCATTGAAAGAAACCATTCGTGGTTTCAAAGGCTTGTTGGCCGGTGATTACGATCACTTGCCAGAACAAGCTTTCTACATGGTTGGTACTATCGACGAAGCTATCGAAAAAGCTAGCAAGCTCAAGTAATCGGGTGGGGCCGGGTTCTTCCTCAAGAAGCCTGGCCCCAACTCACTTGAGTTAGAAATTCATCAAGAGAGACAGATATGGCCATGACTGTTCAATGCAATATCGTCAGCGCTGAGCGCGAGATTTTCTCTGGCTTGGTCGAAATGTTGATTGCCACCGGTAGCGTTGGTGAAGTCGGTATTACCTATGGTCACGCACCCTTGTTGACTGGTTTAAAACCAGGCCCAATTCGTGTGATCAAGCAGGACGGTATCGAAGAAGTTTACTACGTATCCGGCGGTTTCCTGGAAGTACAGCCTTATCACATCAGCGTATTGGCAGACACTGCCCTGCGCGCCGACGATGTTGATGAAGCTGCGGCCCTTCAGGCACAGCAACACGCTCAGCAAGAACTGGCGAACAAAGGCGGCGAATTTGATTATTCCCGCGCTGCAATCCAATTGGCAGAAGCGTCTGCCCAATTGCGCACCTTGCAAGCCATCAAGAAAAAGGCTGGCAAGCAGTAAGTTAGATGTAAAACAAAAAAAAGGCGACTTTCGAGTCGCCTTTTTTGTTTATTGGAATACCCAGTAGCTATAACTAGCGTCATACAATCTGGGCACAGTATCAACCGGCAAGCTAGAATGCCGACCTCACATTTGTTTATGTAAAGGAATCATCATGCTCGACATTCTCATTCTCGCTGCCGGCAAAGGCACTCGCATGCGTTCTGATTTACCTAAAGTGCTGCACCCCATTGGTGGTAAAGCCTTGGTGCAACATGTGGCAGACACCGCGCGCCAAGTCGGCGGTGAACAATTGTTGATTATCGTTGGTCATGGTGCAGAAAAAGTAGAAGAGCGCATGGCGGCGCCCGATGTGAAATTTGTACTGCAAGCGCAACAGCTGGGTACGGGCCACGCGGTGCAACAAGCACTGCCACAATTACGCAATGACGCAACTGTGTTGATTCTTTACGGTGATGTTCCGCTAACGCGCGCAGAGACTCTGCAAAAATTAATTGCAGGCGTGAGCGAAACACAAATGGGCTTATTGACCGTGAACATGCAAGACCCAACCGGATATGGCCGCATAGTGCGCGACGCATCCGGTGCGGTAACGGCGATTGTTGAACACAAAGATGCAAACGACGAACAAAAGAAAATTGCGGAAATTAATACCGGTATCATGGCAGTGAAAGCCAAGCATTTGCAAAAGTGGTTGCCAGCGTTGAAGAATAACAATGCACAAGGCGAATACTATCTCACGGACATTATCGCCATGGCCAAAGCAGATGGTGTTGCGATTCATGTCGAACAACCCAACGCGGTTGAAGAAGTGGAAGGCATTAATAATCGTCAGCAGCAAGCGGCGCTTGAACGTTTCTACCAAAAACAAAAGGCCAATGAATTGATGGTCGCGGGCGTGACTTTATTGGATCCTTCGCGCATAGATATTCGCGGAAATGTAACAGCGGGCCGCGATGTGGTGATCGACGTGAATTGCGTATTCGAGGGAGATATTGAACTAGCCGATGGTGTTGTGATTGAACCTAACTGCATCATCATCAATAGCAAGATTGGTGCAGGCAGCCATATTAAAGCTTATACACATATCGAAGATTCTGTTCTCGCCGCCGATTGCGATATAGGCCCTTACGCACGCTTGCGTCCAGGCACCGATTTGGCGGACGGCGTGAAAATTGGCAACTTTGTGGAAACCAAGAAAGCTGTGATCGCTAAAGGCAGCAAGGTGAATCACTTGAGCTACATCGGCGATGCGGTCATTGGCAGTGGCGTAAACGTGGGCGCGGGCACTATCACTTGCAACTACGACGGTGTGAATAAATCCAAAACGGAAATTGGCGATAACGCGTTTATTGGTTCCAACTCCGCGCTGGTCGCTCCACTAAAAATCGGTGCCGGCGCGACTGTGGGAGCTGGTTCGGTAATCACTAAAAATGTGGACGATGCGGAGCTCGCTATTGGTCGTGCAAAACAAACTAATTTGCAAGGTTGGGAGCGTCCGACCAAGAAAAAATAAGTGTCTGTCGTATGCTTGTCGTGCCCTGTCGTAGCGGGGCGCGGTGGGGTTGGGAATACTGAACTCACCGCAACAGGAGATAAGTTATGTCGATTCAAAAAATGCGCCTTCAACGGGGCTGGTCCCAACAACAGCTGGCGGATGCCTCTGGTTTAAGCGCGCGAACTATTCAGCGTATTGAGTCTGGTCACGCTGCCAGTGTTGAGTCACTAAAATCGATTGCTGCGGTCTTTGAGGTTCATTTCTTAACCCTTACGGAGACTGCTATGAAAGATGACACTACGAAAAATGAAACCCTCAGTGCGCAAACTGCGCAGGAGCGGATTGCGTTTAAGCAAGCGCAACGTCTGCGCAGTTATTACCTTCACGTGTTGATGTATGTTGTCGCTAATGGGGGATGTGCTGCGATAAATCTCTTTACCAGTCCGGACAAACTTTGGTTTGTCGGGACACTTATATTCTGGGGCATAGGCCTGCTCATCCACACACTCACCATCTTTGTGTTTGATAAATACTTTACCGGCGAGTGGGAGCGAGCCAAAGTCGAAAAGTTACTGGGCCGGCCGCTGTAAACCATATCTCGTTTTTTGGGAGAGCCGTCACCCCCTAAGCGGGTGCGCTGAGGATGACGACTCCCTATTGAACGTTAGAGCTTTCACCCTCCTTTCATCTTTTTGTCAGGTTGCTGACGTGTTCTACACTAGCATCGTCACACAAACTACTCCCACCTCAACACACACAGGTGACGATATGATTGTTAAAAAACTCAGGCTACAACGCGGTTGGTCGCAGGAACATTTGGCGGAATTAACGAATTTAAGTGTTCGTACGATTCAGCGGTTGGAACGTGGTCATAAGCCAGGGTTGGAGACATTAAAATCGCTCGCGGCAGTGTTTGAGGTTGACATACAAACCTTTGAAGCCGGAGATAGTGATATGAACACGCAACACCTAAAGGCCGATGAAGTACAGGCCATGCATTACGTTAAGAGTGTTATTGAATTTTACTCCCACGTTTTGATGTACGTTGTTTTTACCAGCACGTTTTTATTGAATGGCGGTTGGCATCTTCAAGGAATCCATTGGCCATTTTTGGGATGGGCTTTGGGCTTAACCATGCATGGGCTCTGGGCACACGATGCCTTCAGCTGGATTACACCACCCAAATGGGAACTGCGATTAGTGGAGAAACGTTTGGGAAGAAAGCTGTAGAAAAATTGTAGGAAGACAAAAGCCCCGCGTTCCATGCGGGGCTTTTCAGATTTCAGTTTCAGGACTTCCGCGTAATACCGAAGAAGACCGGGAGGACCGGCACCCGGCGAATCAATTCATACAAGATCACACACCAAAGCCCCACTAAAACAATAATGGTCACCGGCTCCAACACCGGGCCAAGCTCCAAGGGCGTAAGCCAATAAGCAAACACAATTATTAGAGTCTGGTGTAACACGTAAAAGCAAAACACCCCGCCGTTTAAATAGCGCAAGGCTGGCGTAGTTCGCGTAAAAAAACGTTGCGCCCACGCGAGCAGTGCGAGCATCCACAACCACATATTTGTCGACCAAATAAAACCGCTTAACTCTTTTGCGATGATTGAACTACCCAAGCTACCGCCATGAAATGCGTAAAGACAATAGGCGTAGGTGCACAGAGCTGTGGTTAGGAAATGCCAACGCCATCTCAATAATTGCTTCCACAAGGCCGGTACTTGCACGAGTCCAAACCCCAGTAGAAAACAAAGAAACGAACGAGCGTGGTTAAACCAGTCGTCCACAAAGTTATGGGTGACCGGGTGATTGGCATAGAGAAAAAAGCCAATGATGTAGATAGCAACAATCGGCAATAAAACGACATGCCAAAGACGCAAGCTCTGTGCGACTTTCTGCCAAAGCGGCTGGCAAATATTTACGCGCAGAAGCGGATAAATTCCCCAGATAATAAGGCTGTAGGCCAAGAGATACGGCAAAAACCACAAATGATTCCACTCGAGGTGCGTGTTGCCCAGCGTTTGATGCGACGTATATTCTACCGAGTCATGATCGAGGTAGATGTACCAAAAATGCCAAAAGTTCGGGCAGTCGATAATGTGCTTTGAATTGGCTTCCACATAGACTTGCGGTACAACCGTTACCAACATGCCAAAGATCAAGGGCAAGGCCAAAAGCGGAACGCGCTTGCGGACAAATTGCCAACTGGCATCGCGCGCTAACAAAAACGCTGTGGCCGCACCGCTAATAAAAAACAGCAAAGACATTCGCCACTGGTTTGACCACAACATAAAATTGGCGAGAGCTTCGCTGGAATAGACACTTTTGTAGTGATAATCCCAACCTTGGACATACAGCATTCCCACGTGATAAAAAATCAGCAAACCAAAAACCAAAACACGCAAACCATCCAATTCAACTAACCTAGCCATGAGTATCTCCAGCAATATAAAAATTCATGCTAGAAAAAACGGAGCAACCCTGTGTTAATCAAGTGATTGATTTACATGAATATGTGATGAGCGGCAGCCACCTGTGACGAAAATCTGTCTCAGCGACAAAGCTTGCAAGCGCAATGAACGCCTATTTACCTATAATGGACTTACGAATAGCTTCCCGATGAATTTACATGCGTGATTATCAACACCCGCTAATTAAAACACTGATTAAGCGCCCACGAATCTGCGGTGCTGGTTTGCTAGTGCTATGGTTCTCCATCAATATGCTAGTGCTCGCCACCACGACCTTGATGGAATACCAACGCGGCGGAGGTCACATTGCAGTTTGGGAACCTTTTTGCTGGGAAATTTCTAGCGTCATTATGCTCTTGCTGTTAATTCCGCTCGGGATTTTTATGGATGATAGATGGCTGCGCAAACTCTCATTCAGAACTCGCATTTTCGTTCATACAATCGCAACCCTGCCCTTTTCCATGGTTCATGTGACGGGAATGGTTGTAATTCGCCAGCTGTGGTACAGGCTGATGGAAAGTCATTATTCGTTTGGAAATATACCGGTTGAGTTTTTGTACGAGTATCGCAAAGATGCACAGGCCTATTTGACGATTGCGGTAGTGGTATTTGGCTACCGGTTTATATTGCGCCGCTTACAAGGCGAAGCAACTTATCTTGCAGAAAATGATGACAGTGAAAAAATCGCAGAAGAAGATGCGACAAATACACCGGAACGATTACTCATTAAAAAATTGGGCCGCGAATTTCTCATTCAAACCAAAGATATAGAATGGGTAGAGGCATCTGGTAATTACGCCAACCTCCATATTAAAAACTCCGTTTATCCCATGCGCATCACCATGGATAAATTGGAAAAATCCCTACCCGCCAACTTCGCCAGAATTCATCGCTCCACTATCGTTAACCTAAATCAAGTTCAACAATTGGAAGCACTGGATTCTGGAGATTATGAAATTAGTTTGCACTCCGGCGTAAAGCTCGCGCTTTCACGTCGCTACCGCGAGAGCTTTAAAAACTTGTTCAGCGTTGAATGAGTTAAGGTTTGAGGTTTTGCTGACGCGCTAATTCCTTTTCAAATTTTTCTTCAAATGTTTTTACGAATTTTTGTAATTCGGTTGAATCCACAAATGCATCTGCTTTACCATTTTTCTTGGCAACAGCTTTCTCTTCCAAGCCGGCTAAATCAGGATGGCCAATAAGAAGGATATCGGCATTTTGGGTTTTAAGCTTTGCAAAGGTGTTTCGGAAATCATCTGCAATGTGCGGATAAATTTTATTGTTGACCAATTTATTTCCTGCGGTAGTGAGGCTGCAAACAAAAGCCACCTTGCGCACTTTGCCTTTATCGGGCGATTGCATAAACCAGCTTGTACAGCCTTTCGTATGCCCGGGCGTAAGTACGGCTTGCAACTGAACTCCGCCTAAAGAAATGATCTCACCATCGGTGATTGTTTTATCCACCTTAATGGGTGTGAATTTATCTTCCCAATTAGTTTCGCTATCCAGTGTGCCGTGCTCAAGGCTGTAACGGTCGCCTTGGCTTGCAACAATCGTTGCACCGGTTGATTTTTTGAGTTGCGCCAAACCGCCTACGTGATCTGAGTGAGCATGGTTTTCAATCAAATATTTAATGTCGTTTAATGTAAAACCCAAGCTTTGAATATTCGCTTCAACCACATTCGCACCTTGCTCAGTGGATGCATCCAACAAAATATGACCTTTGGGTGTGGTGATGAGATACACACCAATTCCCGCAGTACCCACCGCATAAATATTCTCGGTAATTTGATAAGGCGCGTGCGGCGCGCTCCAGCTGGGGTCGTCTGCAAAAGAAATTTGAGGCAAAAGGTTCAACAGGGCGATGGTACACACACGGACAAAAATTTTCATAAGGCTGCTTTCCTGCAGATAGTTGTGGCGAATTGCTTGCTGTGGTGAATCTACTCGGCTTGGCTTTCACCTGCCAAGTGTTTGTTTAGTATCACGACAAAAAATTAACCAAGTCTGAATCTAAAAAACTAAAACATACGTCTACTACATTGAGTTCCACAGATTTTACCTTCACCCCAATCAACGGATGGCTGCCATGGCACGTAAAAAATATTTCATCTCATTAGCGCTCCTCAGCATGAGCTTATCGGGCGTTGCCTTGGCAAACGACAATCAAAAATCACAACGCTTCGAGGCGGATGTTAGCCAAGCGCAAGATATCACTATCGATATACCCGCAGGCCAGGTGTTGGTCGTTGGCTCGGCGGGGAGCAAATTGCTGGCTGAGGTTAAGGCCAGCTGCAAGCAGGATAAAAAGGTCGATAAAGCCAACTGTGAAACAGTGCTGAAAGACTTAGGCTGGTCTAGCAAAATGGGCAAAGGTGCGGCGCTAGGTTTGCTGCCCAACAAAATTACGCGCTACGACGACATTCAAATCGAGATAAAAATCAGTGTTCCGAATGATAAACCATTGAATGTTATCCAAGCCGCGGGTGATCTGAGTATTGAGGGCACGAGCGCTTGCGTAAATGCTAGTCTCAATGCGGGCCAACTCAATGTGAAACTGAAAGAGTCACAACTGGCCTCAGCTGAGCTCCACGCAAAAGTGGGCGACGTAAAGCTCACAGACACCCAAGGTAAAACACGCTCGGGTGAGCGTTCATTGTTGGTTGGGGCGGATTTGACCCATAAAGCTAGCGGTTCATGCCCGTTGAAGGCAGAGGTTTTGGCTGGTGAGGTTCATTTGAGCCTATATTGATCAAAAATGGCTTGCCTTTGTTTCGATTGCGGCTAGAATATCTTTCGTTTCGAAACTTAAGGCAAGTTAAATGACCAAACGTAACACTCAACAGCGCCGTAGAGCCATTATTGAACTGCTTAATGTGAGCGGAGAAGTAAGTGTTGACAGCTTAGCCGCGCAATTTGTTACCTCAGAAGTTACGATTCGAAAGGATCTAGCCGCCTTAGAAACGAATGGCCTGTTATTGCGCCGTTATGGTGGCGCGGTACTTGTTCCCCAAGAGTTGATTGCCAACCCCGCCGAAGAAAAAGTGTCAGTGCGTAAACAAGCCATTGCCACAGCCGCTGCCGCACTTATTCGCGACCACAACCGCATCATTCTGGATAGCGGCAGCTCTACCACCTCTGCACTCTTGCCTGAACTGTCCAGCAAACAAGGTTTGGTGGTCATGACCAATTCCCTCAGCATCGCCAACGCACTGCGCGAGCTGGAAAATGAACCCACGATTTTAATGACCGGCGGCACGTGGGATCCAAAATCCGAAGGCTTCCAAGGCCAATTGGCCGAACAAATTTTGCGTTCGTATAACTTTGACCAATTTTTTATTGGTGCCGATGGGCTGGATTTAACGCGCGGAACAACTACCTTTAATGAGCTTTATAGCTTGAGCCGCGTGATGGCCGAAGTAGCGCGCGAAGTGATTGTGATGGCCGAGTCCGACAAAATCAGCCGCAAAATTCCTAACCTCGAATTGCCGTGGTCTGTCGTTAAAGTATTAGTAACTGACGACCGTATCAGTGCAGACGACAAGCAACGAATTGAACAACAAGGTGTGCAAGTGATTTGCGCATCCGCGTAATAAATGTGAACAAAATTTTAATTAAGTAGGGAGTCGTCATCCTCGCGTAGCGGGGATCCAGCTCTTAATTTTTCAACTACTGGAAAGCCAGCCCTGTGGATCCCCGCTACGCGAGGATGACAGCAAAAATCAAAAGCTTTTAAGGAGCTAAACATGTGTGGAATTGTAGGCGCAGTCGCGCAGCGTGATGTGGTAGATATTTTGGTAGAAGGCTTACGCCGCCTTGAGTACCGCGGTTATGACTCTGCCGGTGTTGCAGTCGTTAGCGCAGGCGGTGAGTTACAACGCCTGCGCCGTTTGGGCAAAGTAAAAGAATTGTCTGACGCAGTTCAGGCAAATCCAACACCCGGCGGTACCGGTATTGCACACACACGTTGGGCAACCCACGGCGAGCCAAGCGAGCGCAATGCGCATCCACACGTTTCCAATGAACACATCGCGGTAGTGCACAACGGCATTATTGAAAACCACGCAAATTTACGCCGCGCTTTGCAAGACGAAGGTTATGTATTCACTTCAGATACCGACACCGAAGTCATCGCGCACTTGGTTGAAAAAGAATTAAAAGCAACGGGTAATTTGTTAGCGGCAGTACAAAAATCTGTAAAACAATTACACGGCGCTTACGGCACTGTATTGATGGATAAAAACGATTCATCGCGTTTGGTGGTTGCGCGCTCGGGTTCACCTTTGGTGATTGGTTTGGGTATTGGCGAAAACTTTATCGCCTCTGACCAACTTGCATTGTTGCCGGTAACGCGCCGCTTTATTTTCTTGGAAGAAGGCGATGTAGCAGAAATTACTCGCACCACCATCAAAATTTTTGATACCACGGGTGTTGCGGTTGAGCGCCAAATTCACGAATCAACCGCAAGTTACGACGCAGGTGATAAAGGCCAATATCGCCACTTCATGTTGAAAGAAATTTACGAACAGCCCAACGCTGTGCTGAATACTTTAGAAGGCCGCTTAAGCAATGAATCCGTAATGGATGAAACATTTGGCAACGGCGCGGCAGAATTATTTAAAAAAGTAAAACACATTCAAATCGTTGCCTGCGGCACTAGCTATCACTCTGCCATGGTTGCGCGTTACTGGTTAGAAACTTTTTCCGGCATTTCTTGCAACGTAGAAATCGCCAGCGAATTCCGCTACAGAAAATCATTCGTGCAACCCAACAGTATGGTTGTTACCATCAGCCAGTCTGGCGAAACGGCAGATACGTTGGCTGCATTGCGTTTGGCAAAAGAACTTGGCTATTTAGGCAGCCTTTCCATTTGTAATGTTGCGGGTTCATCACTCGTGCGCGAATCTGATTTAGCCTTTATGACACGCGCCGGTGCAGAAATTGGTGTGGCATCAACCAAAGCGTTTACTACGCAATTGGTTGGCTTGGCCATGTTGGTATTAGCCATTGGCAAATACAACGGCCTCTCTGCTGCAGATCAAAAAGAAATGGTTGCAGCATTAAAAAATCTACCTGCAAAACTAGAAGAATCGCTTAAGTTAGCTGATGGCATTGAAGCACTTGCCGAAGAATTTGCCGATAAACACAACGCACTTTTCTTAGGCCGTGGTGATCAATACCCCATCGCAATGGAAGGTGCACTTAAGTTAAAAGAAATTTCTTACATTCACGCGGAAGCCTACGCCGCAGGCGAATTAAAACACGGCCCACTCGCGTTAATTGATGCGCATATGCCCATCATCGTAGTAGCACCCAACAACGACTTATTGGAAAAATTAAAATCCAACGTTGAAGAAGTGCGCGCACGCGGTGGCATCTTGTATGTGTTTGCAGATGTGGACGCTCACTTCGAATCAGATGCCACCATGCGCGTCATTAATGTTCCGCACATTCACCCATGGTTAGCGCCAATTCTCTACACCTTGCCGTTGCAGTTGTTGAGTTATTACGTGGCAATTATTAAGGGTACGGATGTGGATCAGCCGCGCAATTTGGCAAAAAGCGTGACTGTGGAATAATAGAAGTGTAAAGATTGTTCCCAAT